>Ga0065711_1032840_pt1 | contig 26588 bp, 17 predicted proteins | sample Hoacrofraction12_FD_59098 | JGI IMG/M metagenome (GOLD analysis project Ga0065711, IMG submission 59098) | Hoatzin crop microbial communities from Cojedes, Venezuela - Epithelial fraction 12 v2 (version 2) | ecosystem: Host-associated > Birds > Digestive system > Esophagus > Crop | place... | reverse complement strand
TCCCCCCCCCCCCAATTTTCTGAAAATACTTTTGCCGAGATCATTTAGTGTATAGTTGTAGTATATGATTTGACATGCCTGACTGAGGAAAAGATGAAGCAGAGAGCATCAGATTTGTTATTGGGTCAGTGACTGAGATTTTTTTTGAGTTCCCAGAGCTTTATCATAGTGAACTTCCTGGGTCTTGTCAGTAAAGAGATGATCTTGAGAATTAGATCACTGAGATTATAATATACTGCTGTGTTAGACAAGATTCATGGTCGAGAGAGGATATGGTATTTAATGGCCCTTCTAAATGTCACATCCAGGCTTTAAAGGCCATAGTCTCAGAATAAACAAAAGAGAACGCAGCTAGCTCCAGCAGCTTTAAGATGAGCAGCACACCAGTGATGCCAGTAGGTACTCGCAGTCCATAGTTATGCAGCAGATGCAAGACTAAGTAGCCACTGGAAACCATGCAAGGATGATAGCGGTATCTTTCTGGGATACAAGGTAAGACGTGCCTACACGGTCAGCATGCCTTTCATTAGCAGGAGAAAGAAGTAGGTAATATGAAGCTCTTAGCAGAGTGATGCACAAGAAGTTAGACAGGCATTAATGGCTTGAGTAATTTTGGTTGGAGTACAATAAATAAAGTGATTGTATACTACATGAAGTAATATATGTCTCTGTAAGCAGTTGCTTGGCAGCTGTGTGACTGGATGGGATTCTTTTTTTCCTTTTTTCTTAGCTATGTAACATTTTGAATGGATCATAACACTGAGAAAAACGTATTTCCACTTTTCTCGATGCATTCATTACTGGTAGAAAAAGGCCCATGGGAGGGTAATCCACGGAGCTGAATTCTGTACACTGTAGTGTGCATAGTATGAAAATGCATGTGGACAGTTCGCGCTGATCAGATGTGATAGTTCAGTATCTGCAGGCTTTTTAAAATCAAGCTGTTTTTATAATTTTTATAAACTGATAAATGTTGCCAAATTGCTTGGAAATTCACTGATAGTCTTCAAGGGACATTCAACTTTAAAAAGCACACGTGAACCATACATCCTTACTTTAGGTTTTTGTTCCTTTTTTTCTGGATGACTCATGGAAGTGTGCATGCGTATATGTCTATATTTAAAAGTGTCCTTTTCTATTTTGTTTTTCAGGTTCTCAGCAAGTAACTGTTGTGTTGATTTTTTTTTTAATACTTTTTATCTTCAGTACTAATTTCTAGCACAAAGTTCAGTTATCTCTTAAAATGTTCATTTTTTTTTAACTAAGTTTACCCCTTTTTTCAAATTCTGCCCTTCCTCTACCCAAGCAGACATCACTATTAGATGTAAATGTAATTAAGGACACAGGGCGAGATAAGCAGTACTCCAGCAAGTCACTGCATAGTGAAGTTTGGTAATCTGCCCCCAGGGTGAATTATTATTGATTTAAAGGATGACAAAAACTCAGTGGTGTTTTTTGGGAGGGCTAACTTATCTCTTATGGCCTTAAAATCTAGGGTTGTTGGTTTAAAATTTATTATCTTGGTTTACCTGCTGCCTATAAATTTGCAAATTCAAGTTAAATGAGCATAAAGTCCGTTCTGGTTGAGTCCAATGTATTTGCACAGAGTTTCAGCTAAACTATTTTAAATATTGCTCTTTTTGTTAAGCCCACTTAACAGTGTGTAGCTCTCTTGGAGTACTTGTCATTTTTTGGGGGCAGACTAGCAACATTTGAATACTTCACTGTAGTTGAATCCTGATGCAATCCCAATTCTTTGTTATTCTTGCATTCACTGCAGTGACCTTGATAATGTGAATGCTTCACCTTTGCTACTCCTTGGAAGGCGGTCCTATAAATATGGGATCAATTACGTGCATTGCTAGGATCCCATTTTCAATATTGCTGAATTAAAAACAGTTAGAGCTAGTTAATGGGCTTTCCCCTTGTATAGAAGGAAGGGGAATAAACAAAGGAGAATAGAAGCCGAATTGGTTGAGAGGAGGTAATCTCTGTTTTGTTTCTGCCATAGATTAGGGATGATCGTTTATCATGTCAGAAGGTGGAGAAGCTAATATATCCCAGAATCTACACATAGTTATTTAATCATCCTGCCTGATGCGTAGCATTCATCATTCAAGTTTTTAATGCCACTTACTGTTATCATCTCACATTTATGCAGGGCACATTTAAGGAGAGAAAAGTCACCCTGATATGCAGCATCCTGGGGAACAGAATGGTGGGTTCAATTTCTGGCTTTTCGTCTAAACAGCGTGAGCCCTGGCTGCATGCAGACAAACTGTCATATATGTCTGATCTTGAGATAACAGCCCTGTGGATGACTCAAGTCATCGTCTGAAGGAAAACCTTAATGAACTTCCACCTGTACCGGGTGGGTAGCCCTTAGTGGTGCTGTAAACTGCTTTTTTTCCAAGAGCAGGTGGGAGCTAACATCATCACAGACCTGTGAAGGATGCAGGCAAGTGCCTATGAGCATTTGGTATTTGTGCGGTAAGCTCTAGTAGCCTCTCCATCCTGTCACCTGCCTTGTTTGGACTCCTTTCAGCCATCTTCAGGGAGCAATTTCAGCCACCCACTGGATGAGGTGAGCACTTGCAGCATGAAGGTTGGGCAAGGGCAAGTGGCCTCAAGTTGCATCAGGGAAGGTTTAGATCAGATATTAGGAAACATTTCTTTACTGAAAGAGTTGTGATGCATTGGAACTGGATGCCCAGGAAAGTGGTGGAGTCACCATCCCCAGAGGTGTTCAAAAAACGTGTAGATATGGCACTTCATGACATGGTTTAGCAGGCATGGTGGTGATGGGTTGACAGTTGGACTTGATGATCTTAGAAGTCTTTTCCAACCTTAATGATTCTATGATTCTGTGATAAGTCATAAATGTGTGGGGTAATATCAAACAGTGTATTATGTATTGCATAAATGTTTTATGTATTGCATGTATGAAGACATGCATATACGTATTCTATTTTCTCACAAAACTTTTTGATGGTCTAGTCCATACACTGAATAAAGATGAAGGTGGGAGAGTTGGAAGGAGTAGGGCACTTGCTTAGGTCTATCCAAGACATCCCCTAGTCCAAGTTGAAGAAGAGAGCCAAGAAACTCCTGTGTAGGAGGAACACCCAGTGCCTGATCATGTTGAAATCCCCTTTTTTCTTCTAGCTGTTACAAAGCTGAGAGGAGGTGAGTGATCAGTATAAGAAGAACTTGCCAGAAACAGATCTGTAGCCCTATTATAGTGGTCATGAACCAAAAGAGGAATCTGGATACAGTGAGACTTGTCTCACCTCCATCTTTCTGTATTGAGGTCTTGGGAATGCTGGATGAGATGACGCCACCAAAGCCTCAAGATACATTTGAGAGTGCAGCTTCACAAATGCTTACTTGGAAGCAGTAGGTTGCCTGATTCCTGTAAGCTTCAGAGTGACACTATCAGAAATGCAAAGCAAAAAGGCAGAAAATTCCCACTCTGCTGTCCTGTGTGGGTGTATCTTGCCTAAGTTTAATCAGTCATACCCACAAAGCAGTGAAAAATAGTGTTGCAGGAGGACCAAACACCAACTAGTGTACATTGCATCAAGCAGCATGTTGCGGACAGAAACCTGTTTGACCACAGTTCTGATGCTGAACAAGAAGCTAAAGCCATGTCCATTTATACATCGCATGTACAGCTACAGTTTAAAACATCTGAAATCTCTGCTAGGACCATTTAGCTTCTGGACAGCAACCCCACCCTTGGATGCTCGGGCTGTTATCCTGTTCCCGTAGCATTGCCCCCGCCTCCAGCGGCTGTGGTGACCCAGCTGAGTCGGCAAGCGCTTAGGGCATACCCTGTCAGCAGTAGAGGGGAAAAATTGGACTAGAGAGTCCCTGTACAGTCTGTAAATTGGGTTTTCATGTCAGAAGTGTTCTGGAGTATTCTTGAATTTGTCTCTAAATCCTTTTCAACGCCTTCAGAAACCAACCGGACTGGAAAAGTCTGCCGTTTTTTTTCAGAAAAGCGTCTGTATTTGCTTCCTGCAGGAAGGTAATGTCTCAGCAGGAGAGTCAAGAGCCATGCTTTCATATGCAGCTGCATTTATCCCATTCAAAACACTATGTTCATCCTGGGCTTTGTGTTGCTCGGTTGTGATCTCTGCAGTTGCGCCTCAGCAAAGCAATTTTACACAGCGCTTGTCTTTAAGCATACAACTAGTGCTTCTGCTTGGAAACAGAAGTTGGAAAGAGTTATTAAATTATGAAAATAAGGCTTTACCACAAATTTCCCCGTAATTTTCCTTTTTGTCGCTCATGTAGGGTTTTTGTTCCATGTTTGAGCTCAGCGTGGTGTCGCCAAGTTGCTTGTGATTTAAATAGAAGAAGCCGGCTGCCAGGAGTAATGCTTGCAGGTATTCCTTCTTTTCTTTATTTGCCTTACAGCAGTGCCTGCAGGCCAAAGCAAAGATTGTGCTGGCAGCATCTGAATAATTAGTTCCTGCCCCTCAAGTCGAAACAGATGAAGGAATTATCTTCATTGCACAGATAACAGCAGGGGAAGATGAAGTGACTTGCCCATGGTCATGCTACGAGTCTCTGGCAGAGCCGGAAAGCAAAGTATTATTTCCTCTGGTCTGATGATTTTGTCCCAATGACATCCTTTTGTGTGACTCACCGCTTTCAACAATTTAGATTTTTACTTAACGTCTCCTGACACAAATGTGCAGGCTGGTACATGGCACAAAATGTATGTCTCCCAGATCTCTACCTTTCAAGATCCTTTTTATTTTTATCCCTCACCTCATGATGCCCAGCTGCCTTTGTAGAGCCATGTGTCTGGAAGAATCTCAGAATGTGCTCATCTAACCTGCTTTAGAATCTGCAAAGACACAGCTGCCACAGGTTCGCTGAGTGATTTTTCCTGGTGCTTCATGATTTTTGTCCTTAGAAAGCTGTTCCTAAATTTAATTCTGTGCTTGTCTCACTCCAGAGACAGCAACCTTTTACTGTTTTGGAGACTCATATTCTCTTCCAGTCTCTTTTTCCTTGGGACTGAACAGCTCTGCTTCTTTCAGTATCTTTTTGTAGATGTCTTAACTTGTGCTTGTTCTCATGATTCCCTTTTGGATTCCCTCAAAATGCACTGTGTTTTTTCTAAGATTCAAAATGGGGCACAGTATGGAGCTGCCAGCTCCCTCGAGCACTTTCCCTTTATCCCCAGGGTCCTGATAAATCACTTCTCTGCCTCCTGGGTTGAAGCTGTAGCTCTTCTTCCTTCTAAAGGGGCATTGCACGCTCCCATGTTTCACACAGCAAAGGTTACCCCTTAGGAAGCTGAAGGTATCCAGTTTTCCCTTGGTAGTATCAAGAAATGTTTTCGCAAGCTCCTGTTGTGCACTGATCTGCGCCGAAATTTGCTAGTTAGCTTCATTTCAATTCTTGGAACCTGAGAATTTAGGGCAAATGGTACCCATGGTCACACTTAAGTGCCAAAAAACTAGGCAGCGTGTCTGGGTTGGCAGCAGGGATGAAGTCTGTTAGATTTTCTCTGTATTTGTCTGCCACTTCCCTTAAAAACAGTGGTAGCCTGGGCAGCATTGGCCCTGATCCAGAAAAGCCACTGTTAGTCTGAAACCAAGGACAAGGTGGGAGTGGGTTTATGCATCACAGGTATATATAATCATCCGTATATAAACCTTTCCATTTCATCTCTAGTCACTTTGAGGTTTTACTGTTCTAGGTTTTTGTTTTAATACAACCTGTTTGATATATATAAATTTTCTTAAAGAACTTTATTTCCGTTCTTCTGGTCTTTATTGAGGAACTTGCTTATAGAAAAGGTCTGGACTGTGGTTCTGCAAAGTTGTGGCCATCTCACGTGCCCTTGTGCTTTTCTCCCATTGATGAATGAGACATGAGAGAAGAGCAGTGGTGGTAGGAGGGACCAAGTACCGTAGGAAAGCCAAAACTGGCTGCTGCAGGAGTTAAGGACTTTGCCCGTTCTTCCCTCTGACCTGCTGCATCTCTCCAGGAGCTGTTCTTCAAGTGGAAGCATAAGGAATTTATTTGGCCACCTCTGATTTCACTGGAGTGTTTAGTAATTTGGCTTTAATATTAGAATTCATCAGCAAGACTGATTGGTGTATTATACGAAGTGTCAGGCTTGGCAGAGAAGGAAATTTCCCACACAGTTTAAAAATGTTCCATGAATTTACGGGGTTTAGAGTTTGATAGCAGCTGGAAGAAGGATGCAGCAAGTCTTCTACGAAGAATGGAGCCAATTTAGGAATTAAGAAGGTGAGTTATGCTAGGGAGCAGGAACATGCATGTTTTATGCGTTTTATTCAGTAGCTATGGTTTTGTTTTCTTTTTGATGATGTGTGGTTTTTAGAAGGAAGCTTTTGTTTAAATGCAAATAAGATATTAAGTTACTAATGATAGGAGAGGCGCTGGTAAGTGTGCTGGAAGCTAACCTGATAAATGCACTCAATAATGAGGAGTCTACTGCAAAATGCTGAGCCCTGTGGCTACGATCCAGCAAAGTGCTGACAGCAGTGGTAGTACTTGTGCGCTTAAAGTTCAGCGTTTTCCCAAAGTGCTTTGATGGATCAGAGCTGGAGGCCTTATCACCTTGCTAGGAGTGAATTTATAAGAAGAGTCTTGTGAGTCAATAGTATTTACTCTTAGGCTTCACAACAAAACCACTAATGGAATATAGGGAAATTACAGCTCTTCTGTGGCTTGAAGGCATCTGGCTCTGGTCTTAAGCACAAACTGTTCCCCAGCTTTGGGGAAAACTTAGTATCTTGATTTCCAGAGGCCCTAGAAAAAACAAAGCCAGTAATTGCAATTCCCTGTGGATCAGTGCTCTATGCGAAGATATTCCTTCACGCCTTTCTTACCTGCTCCTGCAGCCATTTGTCTCGGGTATGCCTCGGCCTCGGGTGCACACACCTGCTAGGGACCGCAGAGAGCCCTTTTCCCTGAGCCCAGGCAAACCGTGATGCCCTGATGTCTCCTTCTCCCTTCCCAGGATCAGGATAAATTACAGCCCAATGGGAACTGTCTGCGCAGGACTCAGGGCTGGTGTTGCTGTAAGTACAAATGAATGTATGCTAGGCCTGGCAATTGGAAAGAAGTTTCCCAAACAGTGAATTATGTCCGTGGCCTGTCTTACTGGCCCAATTTTTAAATTTTGTTTTTTTTTCCAAATAGTCTGTAGCTTTATGAAGGGGATTTTGCACCATGGTGTCTGTGACTCTGGCTTTGGAGTCCCTGCAAAATACAGGTGAGTGTTTGCAAGTGTTCAGGTTTCAAGGGCAAAAAAATTACCTCAACTGATGTTACAGGGCATAGTGCCCTTTGTAGCCTTTTTTATATAGGCAGTCCTTAAAATTCTCATACACCGATGTTCCTGATAAGGCAATGAATGTGTTTGTTGAGCAAACAAGCATAATGCTTCTTCTCCCCTGAGATGGGTGTGCTCAGTATTCTACAGCTGTCTATGAGAAGTCTTCTCGGAAATCACAAAAGAAATGAAAATAACAGAATATGGAGGATTTCTCTACAACTGAAGTGCCAGGACATTTCTCATTTCTCTGCATCACAACAGTGGGCATTTCCAATGGTGATTGTGCTAGGTAGCTCACACCATCTAGAAATTAACTACCTCTAATGCCATTATTCTCATTTATAGCTTTGAAGATTACCGGGAGGGGGGGGGGAATATTCCTATCACCTGCAATTTTCTCTTGTGATAACTTGTCATATTTTCCTAAAGCCCCGTGCCTGCAAGTTGTGTGAGTCTGCAGGCAGCTTCCACTCTTTAAGAGTACACATCTCGGATCTGTGATGGCTAGGAGCCGAAAGCGTATCTGTACAACTCTGTAAACAGGAGGCAAATGGCAAGAATCCAATTTATTTTTTCAAATAATGTGCTTTTAAGAGTCTTGCCCAAGATTATGTGGTGTTTGGAGATGGCAGTGATATATGATGGATTCCATTAAATATTCTGGCTTTGCTGTGTAGGGGGTGGTGCACACATGAGGAATGACAAAGTAGTCTTGACTGTAGAGTCTATAAGGGCCAGATCCTGTGATGTCTTTAGGCTCTACTAGTAATCCTGTCACCATTACAACATATGGTAGCTGTGTCATGGCATAGCTTCATTGTGCTAAATTTTTTCAAAGTTATTTGCTTTTTTTGTGGCGAAAGCAGTGATTTTTTTAAACATTTGTGCAGTCAGCAACAGGGCATACAGCAAGGAGTGCTGGAGGTGAGATGCTGCTATGCCTGCCTGGGTTGCCTCCACAAGGGTAGGCACTTCAGTGAGCCTTAGTGATACTTTGCTAAGGCAAAATATTTTGTGAATGGCAAAGCTTGCGCTGGCTGCATCGAGGCTGTCCTTTGAGGAATATGTGTTGAGCCCTGCTTTCTTACAATTAACACCATATTTTGATGAAGAAGAAAAGACTGCATACAATTTCTTTAAAGCTATACATTTTATTGTTTTCATAAGTTGTGCATCAATAATCAGTAATCAGTCTTAATAACAAGGTATATTTTACAGATACATTTTTCTAACACAAGTTACCATAGTGAGGATTTGAGTAGTGATTTTGTACATGCAATAATACTGCTCTCTCGCTATCTGTTCTTTTAATACTGTTTTGTAGGAGTAGCTAAATATCATGGAGTGTCCATCAAAACATTTGCAGCAAGAAGAATAGGTCCTTATGGGTGGATTAATTGATGTTAGCTAGTTGCTGTTAAGCAGAACATACTTGGCTTCCCTTCATTTTTCTCTTTGCAGTTTCTCTTCTTGCAACCTCCTCCAAGAGATACTCAGAGAAAAGGCAGCCTTGAATTAGGTGAATTTAGCGTGCATGCACCCCTCCTTCCCGCAAGTTGTGCTAGTGCAGTGGAATTACAGCAAGAACAGGGTACTGGAGCACAGTACACCTTGAAGCCTCAGACCACACTGGTGCATTGCAGTCCCAGTCTCAACCAGGCATATCTTCTGAGCTGTTACACAGATCAAAAGTAAGAGATTAACCATTACCCTGTGCTAATGCAAATTACATGCAGATTACTTCTGTTATCTCTCTAATGTGAGTATGAATTGAAGGTTCTTTTCTCTTTGGTAGAGAGCACTTCTCTGTAGTGGGGCTGCTGGCAATTAAAAGCATCGGGTTAATAGTGCCCACAACACCACAGCATCCATCCTGCTCTTTTTGCCTTTAGCAAAGATACTTTTCTGGTATCTTAGGTCCAAGATTTAGAAGTCTGGAGAGAAATTATCTGAGGAAAGCTTTGTCAAAGGAAGAACAGGCTCTCTGAGAGAATTAGGCAGCAATTTGGCTTTCACCTTGCACAAACTCAACCCTGTGTCCAGCTGGGAGGCAGCAAGGTCTGAGAGCACCTTGGTTCTGTGACCAGCTTGGGCTTCAAATCACATCCTGCTGTTGAGCTCAAAGAGCTGCGTTTAATCTTTAAGGGACTGGGGTGGGAACCACCCTTTTTATATGAGATAAATCTGGTTGCTTTGGTTAGCTATGGACTCGTGTTACAAAAATGGGGCCCTGCTTTCTGTCAGGGCCACCGAGTACTTGAATTGGGTTTCTCTCTGTGTAACCTCTTTCATTTCAAGGCACACATCAAGGCATCTCAGATTTCCGAGGCATTCAAAATGGAAGTTGCTAGCAGAGACTGTAAATTGGTCTAAGACCTGTTATTTACCTCAGGTGTTCATCCTGGGAGGCAGAAGATATGAAAAAATACTATATATGCATTGCCAAGGAAATTTGAACATTGTGTTCTCGTTTTGATACTTCATGTGTGAAAAGGACCAGTGTGAAGTCCCCATCTACTAAGAGATTCCTTGAAATATCATTTGAAAGATGATCTCTCCATATATGAACCAAGTTTTAGGATTTGGCTCGTATCTGGCAAGGTGTTTGGATTTAATCCTGGGGCTAAAATTTACCCCCTTGCACTATTTAGGGCTTGTGCATCATTGAAATCCCCTGTAAGATCTCAGGTAGAACTGAAATGGCATTTAATGCTATGTAGTCCAAGGACCTTTAATTCCCTGTACTCAGTTTTCAGAAGCACTTACAAGCACCTGCAAACTGGGCTCCAACCTGTTTGCCTAACTAGCCATGCATGGTTCGCAACTACTTGTCCTCAAGGGACAAAGAGTTTTGAAACCTGTTATAAGGGAAAATGGGGTGCACTGGGATATTAAAAATTGCAGCACAAAAGTCAAGTTATGACTTAAAATGCTTAAGTTCTGACCCAGGTATAATAATCCACAATAAAAGTACCCTAGGGGAGCCGTTGGGTGTTGAGCTTTTCTAAAATATATCCTTACTATACAGAAATGCAATGAGATAAAACAGTGAAGTCTTTTTTTTTTTCTTTCTCAAATCAGTGTTTCTGTTTTAACTAATGTATGTATCTTGTTTAAAATTAAACTACTGCTTGAAGCTGCCTGCAATTTCACATGTCTTTAGTGTGACTTCGTGAATAATGCAGGTCTTGCTCCAAGCTCTGAAGTCACCAAAGGTCTGAGAAAAAAAATTCAATAATGTCATTAATTAGAAACTGATTGAAAAATTGCAGTATACCAGGCTTTTGAAGTGGAACCAGAATTACTTGTCTTATGGTTACTCTTCTGATAGTTTTCATTTTCTTCAGTAAAACCTGGCTTTATAAGTGCATTAATGATAGCATAACTATTTGGTTATATGATGACAAGTGAAGGTATTGATTTAATCACAAGCATGAATTTAACTTTTAAATCTTCTGGCATAAATTCAGACTGCAGAAGAAACGTGGCATCACATGGAGGGAGGAACCCCAAGGTGTATTGCGAGGTCTAAAGTGTTAGATCCCAAATATTGGCACATACAGGAATGTAATCACTGTAAACGAAATTGCAAACGCATGAAAAACACATGAAAACCTATAGCACAGATGTAAAAAAAAAGTGATGTCTACATCTACCTATGTCGTAGATGTCTGTAACAGCAGCCAGGACAGAGTTGGTAGCAGCAGGATCTTCCTCTTTGATGCCTTAGTTGTCTTTGGAAAGGGACCTGAAGCTCAGATAGATGGGGAGCCAAAGGAAGAAGGGATGCCAGCCCCTTTGCCTGTGTAAATCAGCATCTGTTTCTGGGCTACTCCGGGTTGCTCCAAGTGAGGATATGTCTCGGCAGAAGTTAAAGCTGGATTGAAGGTCCTGGACTGGTGGCTTGGTGTTTGCACTGAGGATGAAGGGAGCTGATGTTTTGGTTGGTTGGTTCGGGGATTTTTTTATCAGAAGTGGAAAACTTCACTGATTGTGGGGCTAAGGGTGAGATGGGGAGCCATTAGCTGTTATTTCTGCCAAAATGAAAAATACCAAGGCAAAAGTAATTGGGCTGGAGAGAGCATTAGGTAGACCATGAGATGTAGAAACTGGATTATTTGTTCTATCTTGGTGCAGTGGTCATTCACCTGATAACATTAGTTTCTTTTAAAATACAATTAACATTTTATTCCACTAAGCGTCATTGCATGTTAGACGTTAGTGGGACACAGCATAGTATGTTGTAAATACTGGGTTGGCTGCCTAGATGGCTAATTCAGTGCTAATGTCATTATCAAAGGTTGTGGAGGAAGAATGTCCTAAAAGGTCTGTTCCTCATGAAATCATCTCCTATAGTTATTCAGATGTGACTAATGATGCATCTTCTGCAGAAACTTTAATTTATTTATTTGGTATGTCCCCTTATTCTTCTGAAGAAATGTTAGAAACAACAAAAAAAAGGTAGAATCAGTTTTCTGTGCTTTTATTTGCTTCATGATTAATTCTGGTCTCAGAAAAGCAAAAATGTACGTTAGCGATTTCACACCTTGTTACATCTTCTGTTTGCTTTCATCACACGCATGGCTGTTTTCATCGATGGCAAACATAGACATAAATGATGTAATAACCCTCTTTGATTTTGAGTGTCTTGCTGAGAAATTAATGCATATGTGCAGATTACTTGTAAAGTACCATGTGAACAATTCACAATGTCCATCCACCCTTTGTAGTGTCAAGGCAGGGATTTGAACAAGACTTCTGCCTGCTTACATAAGAAACATCAGTCATTATGGCTTTATATATCTTGACACTCATGTGAATTTATTTTTTTACATGTTGTACTCCAAATGGAAGTGCTCTGTGACTTGGCTTCTTTCTGTTAAGAGGATGCTGCCCTTGCAGAAGCAGTGACCTTTGAAAAGCAAGTCTCAAGTAATCCTTTTATTTTCCTGAGATTGTATAGCACAGTATCCAGTTGCAGGCTTTTAAGATGGAATGATTGCAGACTTTGTCTGCTTGCCTGGATTGGATTGCATTTTGTTTGACAACGAAAACTCCAAAATACTTATACCTTCCTTCCTTCAGTTCAGAGCATTGTAATCTTCGTGCATTGAGGATGCAGAGTAGTTGCCATATCATCCCAGCACCACTGGGATTTATTGAATTTACTTAATTGGCCTTTATCTCATGGTTACACTTTAACGCTTCTTTTGAAGGAGATTCAAAAGGGATATAGTTACTCCTTTTCTAATTTACTTTGAGAATTGAGTTACTCGTATTCTTATCTTCCCTCCTTTTCCCGGTAGAGCAGAGCATTCTGCAGAGCCAGGATTGAACATGTTAGAGACTTGCATGGCGAGAGATTTAAGTCCATGAAGCTGTTAACTAGCCAAGCTTTTCACACACCGCTTCTTAAATAAGATGTTCTGGTTTAGGGAAGTAGGGACTTTAATGGGCACTTTTGGATGGCGGGTGGTGCATTTTGTGTTGTAGTGTGCTGATGCATGTGAAGGAGAGCTAAACGCCTCTGAAACTCCCAGGTAAAGATTTTGCAGCAGAGTTCAGGAGCACTTGCATCGTTCTCTTGTTTGTGGAGCACTTGTGAGCCTCGGTCCTCGAAACACTTCAGGAAACCTCACTAAAGTGGATGAAAAGTCCATTATTTGGTCAGGCGATCTTGACATTGAGAATTACGTGGGTTTTGCCTTCCTGAGTGGTGTTTGATATCAGGGAGGGCTGAGGTCTCCCCTCACTGTGCTTCTCGAGTTTGCTTTTGCTAATAGGAGTTCAGAAAGGTTTAATGCTCAGCTCTGGCTTTCTCCATCCTGCCAGACCTCTGCTGCTAGCTCTGCAAGCCTGGGATAGATGTTGCAGGGATTTGGGGGCATTGGAGAACAGCCCCAGAAGGGCGCGAATCGTTTCTGCTGGGTACTTTTGTGTCTCCATCCCCTAGATATAGCATCCCAGTGTCTCATGATGAGAAGTGTTCAGTATAGTCTATTTAACTAGGGCTGCAGAATCGCCTGTTGTTTGTTACCACCACCCTACAGTGAGACTTGTTTTCTGATGCCTCTGAAAACCAGATAGCTCCCTTTGCATTAGAAGGGAAGTTCATCCTATTTTAATGGAGTTCACTACTTTCTGCAGCTTCTCTGGGCTAACACATCTTACCATACGCATGTGAACGGACCGTATCTCTCATATGCACAACTCAACTTGCTGCGCATATGCATGCACAACACACATTTAGGCACCTGGCTTAATTAGTGGAAATTCCAGATTAGCAGCTTGAGTCTAGGTTGTTATTCGCCTTCACATAGCCCAAAAACTTGTGGAGGACATCAGCCAAGGGTAAGGTGACTTTTGCGGATGAAAAATTGTGGTGATCACTGTGTGGTGCCTATATAAATGACATCATCATCATTCAAATCAAGGTGGCTTTTACTTGGCTCAGTGGAGCAGTTGTGAGCACAGTGGTGGATGCACAGCTAGCAAGTGAGTGTTGTCTGTGCAGCTTGCTGCCAGCTCTCCAGCAGAAATCAATATGGAAATGGCCAACACATTTCAGGATCCTCCAAGAGCCAAGTGGGGGAGAGATTAATAAACAAGAGTGAGAAAAACCGGGGCTGAAAAGAGACTGAGATGTGGGAGCTTGCTTTAAAAGAGAATGCTCGCTGCTAGCCTTCAGTCCAGGGATAATTGTCTGGAGCTTTTCTCTTACGCATTTTGGTTGAAGATCAGACCTGGCAAAATTAATTTGTTTGTTGTCTTTATTTTACTTAGTGGGTTGGGGTTTTTTAGTACTATGATAATAGCTAGTCCTGCATATAGGAGAAGTCTTTTTTTTTTTTATAGTTCCAAATACATTTTGGAAGATAAAATGTGATCATCGCTACTGCTCTTTGCACTCAGTTCCCCATATGGCCACAGAGGTCTTCGCCGTGGGTCTCCCTCTCCCTGTAATCGTTGCCAAAAGCTGGCCTGTCCAGAGGGTGGGTTGAACGCCCTCGGCCAGGCATGGGCTGTTTTTTCCTCTGAGAAGCTGCTCTTGGCCCTGTAAATTAGAGACCATGAATTTCTCCTGTCCCCTTTTCTTTTCACTCAGTGTTGTTTCCTAATCTCTGGCATGAAATACCTGGGGTGTGAGGGTTGCATTGCCCGTAGCAACATTCGCCTGGGAGCTGGCAGGGGTGGTAACAGCCACAACTTGAAAAGTCTCTGCAGATACCGGACTGAAAACAAAGGATCAAGCCTATTTCTGATGCACATGTGTGCTGCAAAGGGCAGATAACCTTTCAGCGCTGCGTCTTAAAATAATAAGCAGAACCGGTATAGTTGCTTTCATGCTGTGGCTTCCCCAAGCATGCCGTGAACTTCCAAATCGTGATTGCTATTAAAATCATTTACAGTTGCCATTTGCAAGGAATTAGCATCACTATGTGAGCTGTAACACCCCAGCGATATTTATGGAAAGCAATTGTATTACAAAGGTTGTAATGGCCTTGCTACCCTGTTCCTTGCTTCTGGAAGGAGGGGGCTGAAAGATGCATAGGCTTCAACTACTGTACAAGCCAAAAAATAAATAGTTAAGGACCCACATAAACTAAGGTCTTCTGAAAAATACATACCTTCAAAGCAGCTGAAAGCAAGCAATATGTAATCAATATGTAATTCTGATAACGTAACCCCCTGACACATTTTTAAAGGCAAGGTGCGGGGTTGATGTGTTTGAAAAGTGCTTCAAAAGACAAGGTTGATGTGTAAGCTGCTGCTGATAGTTGATGTGGTTACTTTGCTCGGATAGCTGATGCTGCTCAGATCCTCAGCTGCTGAAAACCTGTGTGAGTCCAGCTGTTAAAAATAGGCAAATACCACCAAGGTGAAAACAGACCCTGCTGATCTGCAGTAGCTAAGGATCGCCTTGCGTTTAAGGATGCGATGATGAGTTTGACTTCAGCAAGGGCAGGCCATCTTACTAACTGTGGGTTTTGTCTGTTCTGTTTTTCTCCTGTCTTGCAGCACCTTCTCCAGTCAGTAGTGTGAAAAAAGGGAAGATAACTAAAAATAGCATCTCCCTTTCCTGGCAGGAGCCAGATCGACCCAACGGCATCATCTTGGAATACGAAATCAAATATTTTGAAAAGGTGTGGCGAACTGATTGCTGAGAATCCCAAGTACCTTCTCTTTACTGTCCTCTTCTTTTAGTTATAATTATTTGAGTCATGGAAGGGAATGGAGTGATTTTGTGCATAAATCAATGTCAGATTGATTTTGCAGTAAATGATTAGGAAGACTTGAAATGAGGGTGTTGTTTTCCATTAGTGTGCCACTTCTCTTGAACAAATACATTAAATCTGCGTGTCAGATTCCTCTCCGGCCTTATCACATTAAGATAGAGCCTGCTCATTTGTTAAAAATAGGAGGGGTTAGGGGCTGAGCATTTATCTCCTCCTGGAAACATCAGGCTATCCCTTGCCTTTGGTATTTCAATTTCTCACTTGATTTTGCATCCACGGTGTAAGGAGAGGAGAAGGGTTTTATGGAGAGATTGTATCTGCTCTGATGTGAAGAGGAGCAACCTGACTTAAAAGCTTGCCTGGGTTTTCCATCTCTTGCTCTCAGTCTAATGGAAAACACTCTCTCTTCCTGCAAAATTTACTAAAACTTAAACAACTCTACTAGTCTTCATTACAAATGATGTCTAGTTCTGTTCCTGCAAAATTAATGCTGTTTAAATGAAAACAGTAACAAACGCACTTTGTCTAAATAGCATCTTTTGAGCAATGCAGCCTTGGATATTTGGAAATCTTAGATTTACAGAAATCAAGTTTGCAAGAGTTGACTGAATAGCAGTTTCTTGCCTTAGCTGGGATTGTAAGGTGTCGTTTTTTTCTTCTGAAACAGCTGGGCTTTCTACATGAAAACAAGAGGCAAATAATGCAATTGAGTCACAGTTCACTTTTTTGAGGGGTTGAGTGTCTATTTTAAGGAAGATCTTCCATTAGTTGTGTCTGTGACCCAGGTGAAACCTCTCAACATGGACCAGGACTGGGTCCTGACTCCTTTTCTTTCTCTGACCATGGGAGGGACCTGCTCAATCAGCCCATGCAAACAGGAGAAAGAATTTCAGAAATCTTCTGCATGAGGATGAAGTCAACAATATTTTTGCAGATGAGGGAGCTTGGGCAAGGGCGTAAGATGCGTGAGTTGCTTAAATAGGGCTAAGGTTTTCAAAAAGATTAAAGCACAAAGCAAGAATCAGGATATGCTATTGCTGGAAATAATCCATTACTGATTCTTTTATTAACTTCTTTGAATGACCGCTGTGGCACATTGAATCTTTGCTGTGGAGTGGCCTGGGACAATTAGCCTCTAGAAACCTTGATAACGAGCAAATAATTAAAGCAAAAAAAATCCATGTGTTTGTTCATTTTACTTAATTTGTTTTCAAACAAATCGGGGTGAGGGGGTGCTTAGAATATTGTATATATGGTCCAGAATGAGTCTCAAATAGCTTCAGTAAATAGTTCTTCAAGTGCAAGTCCTTCACAGGGAGGTAGCTACAGCCAGTCCGAGTTTATGCTTCCTTGATTTATTTCTTTTAGGCTGATAGTGAAGCTTAGTGTTTTCTGCAGGAAAGCTCAAGTGTTTAAATGTTTTCAGAGACCAACAGTGTATTGAAAACCTAATTTGGCTGACATACAAGCAAAGATGTGACCTAATATTCACTTACTGCTTCTTAACCAGTCACTGGGTTAGATTTGGGATGCTGTCCTTAATCCTTCTTGTTTGTTGCTACTGTCACTTATATTATCTTGGGTTTCAGCTCTTTGTAAGGGTAAATCCGCAGTGTTCATTTCCAAGGGATGAGAATGAGCTGTATTAAATGCTTTGGAAAATTTAGTTTTGTGACATTGCTTTCCTTTAAGAGAAATTGCACCTTAACAACCAAAAATAAAAGGCGCACGTGCGCGTGTGCGCACACACACACAAACGCATATTTCTCTTGAAACAGTCTTCTATAGCTACAGGCTTCAGTGAGAAAGTCTGTAATCCTACATTTGGAGGTTCCCAGAGCCTTATCCAGGCATATTACTGTCTAGGGAAAGTGGCCTATTAAATAAAGAAAAAAAAGAAAAACCAGTTTCTATCCCAAGACCTATGCAGAAATCTTGGTAGGGAATTGCTAAGAACTCCTGCTTACTTCCTAATAATTTGGATCTGAGAGGATACAGTGAAGAAAAAGCAGTTTCCAAGTTTGTATACTTTCAATCATGAGCTCTTGTCTAGATTATGTGTTACAGTAAATAATTCTAAGAGTAATTGCCAAGCATTTAATTTTAATCAAAGAACTGAAACTCTTTTGCATTAGAAACTGATGTAAATGAAGATTTATTTCAGCAAATTTTCTTCAAGTTTGTTGCTTCAGAAGAACAATGCAAAATTAGGTGTTCTCCTGGAGTTTTGGTTTATTATTCCCTTCCCAAGGTCTAATTCATGGTTCTAGAAATGCCAGCAAAAACTGTACAATGTATAATAAATAGCTTATTCTCTCTTAGGCCTAATTGCATTACTAAGAAGTTGTTTTTGGTATAAACTCAAATCCCTTCCTAAGGTGATAGGACTTTTTTCCTCTTCCCCATGCCTTGGGATCGATCTTTGTAGGATGAACCTTTCCATTGCCCTGGGCCATGTACATACCAAGCAGTGGAAAGCTATTCCTACTGCAGATGCAGGTTTGGTCCCTGTATTGTCATTTATGAGTGGAAAGTCCCTCTGCTCTGTTTCATACCTCCTACAGTCAGTGAATATAGAACAGAAAACTAGATCTCATGTTTTGTACTGCAGAAAGGGCCTTCAGAGGCAGGGGTTTGAGGAAGAGATCCTCAAAAATGCATATTTCTGTCATCCTGTGTAACATTACTGTGAGGGTTGTTAAGAATGAAAGCCACTATTTGTGTTGTTTGAACTTTGTGTTTTTTGCGGGGGGGTGGGTGTTGGGAAAAGGACCAGGAGATGAGCTACACCATCATCAAATCCAAAGAGACGACGATTACAGCAGATGGCTTGAAACCAGGCTCAGCGTATGTCTTCCAGATCCGAGCCCGGACAGCTGCCGGCTACGGTGGCTTCAGCCGAAGATTTGAGTTTGAAACCAGCCCAGTGTGTAAGTCCTTTTATTTACTGTCAGCCTGTGTCTCTGGAATGGTTACCAGAAACACATGAGGGGATCAGTACCTTTGCAGAGAGCTCTTCCTTGTCCTGGCCTCATCCCTTGACTTTGGAAACATCAGGCACAACATGACCATGCACTAGACAAGCTAACACATCTGTCCTTGCTTCCTCAACTCATGTGGTGAGGCAGGAGGTGAAGTCAGGAGGTCTTCAGGCTCCAGAAATTCATAGCGTACCCTGCTTAGAAAAATCCCATGTTTATGAGAGCTGATGCGAGAGGACAAGGGCTCTCCTCTTGGGAGGGACAGAGGGAATGAGTCCTCTTAATTTTAATGGCTGTCTGCAGAGGATGCTGAGCTCTCTTAGATATCTGCATCTGCAGAAAAAACCCTGAAATAGTGCCTCCCTGCAAGGGGAAGAATTGAACCAGCTTTAGCGTCTCTTGGTGTAAGTTCCTGTTAAGTTGAAAGATGGTTTCTGTTGACTGCCAATGCCACAGCCTCAAGGAAAGGAACTTTGACTTGTGATCAAAAATGGAAAAAATGTGCACTGCAGGTGCAGGACTTTTGCTTGGCCTGTTACAAATTTGTGTGGTTTGACTTTTTTTTCTTAATGAATCTGATCATCCAGGTCTGGATTCTGGAGCAGATTCTGTGGAAGGGTGAACTCCTGAGGCACACAGAGGCTCAGCTTATCTTTCCCCTGTGTTCAGGCACAACTGTGGGGAAATATTTTTTTTCCTGTTAACCAAATTTTTGCAGAGGTGTCAAAGATAATTTTCTCCCTCAGAAAATATGTCCTGTCTATTTCAGTTGTACAACTGTCATTTATGAAGTTTTTTATACGGTTGTCATGGAAGAGAAATTTTTTGGTGGGAATACTCTGTTCAGTCCTGTGGGAAAGAGCTTTTTTTTCTGTATGTTTTTATTGGAAATTTAAATTCTTCAATACTTTTATTACTGTTATTCCAATTAATTTAAAATTCATCATCTTTGAGAAGAAGATGCCAAGTTGTCTTTTCAATGCATGCTACCTTTGAAGCTGTAATAGATTTTAAACAAATCATTATACATGTGCAGATGTAGCTGTGGAGCCAGTGACTGAACTAATACAGTGCAAATTACATCACGATGCAAACATTAATGCAATAAGAATTGTCTATTTAATATATTTCTTATTTTATTAACCATTAATCGTGCCCTATGAGTAGCAACAAAATCATGTTATGCCGAAAATTATTCAGTATTATACTGAGGAAATTTTCCTTGCAGTTGGAAAGTTTCTAGTTTAGAGTTATTTGAACAATAGTGTTCCAGACTATTAAGAAATAATACATGAAATATATGCACATTTGATGCAGTGCCATTGGTACCTACGATCCTGGTCCAAAAATAATGACACTTCTATAAAGCCTATCCTGTAAGTATCTGTGTTTGTCAGGACTTTTTGAGGACATCACATGGTAGTATCTTTAAACACTATACACCCCTTCAGTCATTTATTCACACCTGCAGCCCAGCCTTTCTAGCATTTTAAAGGCAGGGGAGTAGGTACTTCTCTGATACCAAGGAGCTGCTGTCGTAGTCAGAGGAGTACCTACTGTGTGGTCCCCAGTTTGGGAGCTGGGAACTGTTTCTCTGTTGGACTTGAGCTCTGGCTGAAGCAGGACTTAACTAGATGTTTAAATGCTTGGTAGAATTGAAATACAACATATGCCTCAGTATCTTGCAAAATGCAACTCCATTTGACATTTGAAACCTTTTAAAAAACGTTTTATTTTTTTTTCCCCAAGTCCCTGTATAAACTCAATATTAGTTCAGGGAGTGTGACTGGACTCCCATTGCTTTCCTGCACGTCCCAGAGAATCTGAAAGCAAGCACAGATCAAAATCTCACTGCTATGTTGGAGTTCAGATCTGAACCTCTTGTTAGAGCCAAAGCAAGTTATTTTGATTCAAGCACAAATGAAAACCTCTCAGTGACTTCTGTGAGAATCAAAAACTACCTCCAAAATCATTTGGACCAAACAACAGGTTTTGTTTCCAGTTCACAAGGTTTCTGTAAAGTTATTTTTAATATACTTGGTATACTTGGAAGAACTATGAAATAAGAGCAGAAATGCAATGGGGAGGAAGCTGTAACTTGTTTTGGACTTTGCACTTTTTCCAAACATTGGGGTTTTTTTATGTACTGCTGCCTGTGTGTGCAATTCTGCATAGCGCCATGATGCAGCCAGGGACGCATTTTTCAGCGGAAGTTTTTTATTTGGGTGGAAGCTGTTGCTAGGTGTATCCACTTGCTGCTGTCCTCCTTTCCAAATGCCACCGAGCTCACCTAGCCCTTATAAAAATGAACCTTCCCAAAAGCTGGTTTTCGCCTGGATTGGTTAGCTACTCCAGCTGGTCAACTGGGCAGGAGTGGGAATATATCAACAAGTCGAGGAGGGGTAGTGCAGGTCCCCCACCCTGGCTTTAAATGGCAGGAAGGTCCCAGCTTGGCTGATGAATTCAGGCTTTTTAGCTGCCATAGATCACAGCAGGATTTATCTCATTTCCTCATCCCTCGAGCTGTGCAAAAAACCACCAGTCACAGCTTAATGTTCTCCTTTAAATGTTTTTCTTTTTAATTATTTTGTCAAGAAAGCAATAAAACATCATCCTAAGGAGCCTCCATAAATTTGTGAGGCTAATAAAATCTCTGGATGATGGCACGGGTTTGGAGCAGTTAACATTAAATATTTAATATATCGCAGCCAGTCCTTCTGAAATCATTTACATTGCTGCAGCAGGTCCACACCACTTGCTGTTGGGCCCCGGAGAGCTCCTGTACGAAGAACTACTTGAAACCCATGGCAGATCAATGTTTAATGCCATACCTTTTCGTCTTTCTTTTCTTTTAACAATTAATATGGGACTACATTCAGTTATTTTATAGCCTTCATAAAGTTAATCCTGTGCTAAGGACCCCTTTTTACTTCAGTCATTTAGTTAAAGGCTGCTTCAGTGCACAATCAATTCCTGCTGCTCCCTGGGGTGGATGAAGCTTCACCCAGGGCTGGCGTGAGGGTAGGAGCTGTAATGAGGTTTTTACCCGCACAGCAACAGCACCTACGCCAGAGAGCAGGTTTTGTGGGGAGGAAGCCGGATTTGTACCCCAAGGTGGTTAAATACATGCAGCTAAATAAGCTGGCCGCAGAGCGGGCAGGGTGAGGAGGCTTTGGATGCTGCTCAGGGAGCCCTACGTGCAAACCCCTGGGGAGAGCTGGGCTCCTTTCCCTGCAGCGCAAAGCAGATAAAGAAGGTGCAAGTGGTGTTAGCATTTCCATTTTACAGGCTGCAGGAGCTTGCTCACCTGCTCTTACTTAACCTGTGGCAAACTCCAGTTCTCGGACATCTTTCCTGACCTTTCTGCTGGCATCTTTATCACAGGACTTATCTCCTGCCTTTTGGCAAGAGGGCTTTTCACAAGGTGTGGGCAGAGAGAGTTCTGCTTCCCTTGGCCAAAAAAACGACCAGCCGGAGTATGTGTCTTAGCAGATTCCTGTTTTACAGAGGGCACCTTCTGGCCATGTGATAGAGATGCCACAAAGAGTTAGTTTTTAATTGCTTATAGCTTCTTGAAGTGCAGGTAATGCAGTTTATCTCTGAGATCTTGCTTATGTCTCTTAACAATAACATTCCATAAATGTTCTCTCTGCAAATGGGAACCTGCTGGGTTTTCATCTTTTGTCTCTGTGATTTCTAATGCAGCTAACCCAGGAAGACAGACTTGAGTTTGGAAACTCAGAGGCTGCATTCTGCAAAACTTTGTTGTCCGAATTCAGTGATGAGATGCGATTTTGTTGGGTTTGTGGCTTGGTTTTGTATGTGGTTTTGGTTTCTTTCTATCCATTTCCTTTCCAAATTAGAAACAGACAGCAAAGGGGGAAAACACAAACCGTAAAAGAAGAAACGAATTGGTAAGACTTGAAGCCTTGCTGGCAGCCTCACTAGAAAGACTCATGTGAGTGCTGACTATCATTTTAACCTTAATCTCCATTTTCTGTTTCTCATCTCAGCAGTAGCTGCATCCAGTGACCAGAGCCAGATTCCTATAATTGTTGTGTCTGTAACAGTGGGAGTCATTCTGCTGGCTGTCGTTATCGGTTTCCTTCTCAGCGGAAGGTAAGAGAAGAAGCTGTGTATTTATACTTCTCCAACTTTTGTAATAACTTTTATCTGACCAGCTGATTAGCACGATTTAGGCAAAAGCAGCACGTGAACGAAGCTGTCGAGCGGTAGCGCTGTAAAACAGCATGAGGGTGGGCTGATTGATCTGTTTGGACAGGCAAGAATGGCAAAGGCTCGCTCACAGATGTAGTTCACTTCACAATGATTTTCCTCTCTGTATCGACTGGCCGTGATTATTCGACTTGATTCTCACAGGAGTGTTTTCACATTCCTTTAAAAATAAGCAGAACATGTTATTACACATAGAATATCCTGAAGCCCATATGTTTGCACTCAGAGCTCGCAATGGGCTTTGCTCACAGAGAAAACTTGACTTCACGAAAACACTTGCAAAGCAAAAGAGAAGAAACCTAGCCAAATGGCCAGTCGCCCCAGGTTTTGGTCAGATCTGGATTTCATTTTTCATGTGTAGAACACTAATGTGTTCCCCACGCGCTAGTAAATTATACAGAACGCTTCCCCCACAGAGGGAGACACTCAGCTTCAAACCATTAAGCAATCCCATTGACTTCTCATGTGCTTAAACATAGGCAATGATGAAAGCCTGGGCTATACCATCTTTGACAACTGTAATGGAAGTTGATGGAACTTGTTGGTGAACAAGGGGTTGTGGTATTGGGGGAAAACCTGGCTTGTACCAGGTTCAGTTTGTGCTGCAGCACTAAATTTGTGTAGCAGCCAGTACACAAGACACTTTTTTTTGTATGCTGCACATGTTTTACTACATTTTTTAATGGCAGTAGTCAAATGATGCAATATCCGTCATGCAAAGCAATGTGAGGTGCATCTATTGACAAGGCTAAATTTGTTTATAGTGTAAAGTAAACATTTGTGCTTCTAACGTACCCATCAGCCCACTGTTGCTTTCATGATACAGATCTGTCTTAAGCTCAGGTCTAGCCAGGTGGCTGTAAATTACAGGATATTGTAAATGTTAAGAGTAGTTACAAGATACTCGCACAGAAACTGCACTGATAGTGAAAATATTGGCTGAGGGTCTTATTTCCCAGAGGAGGTAGGGTATCAGTCTGCGAATGCAGCGCAGTGAAATCCATTCAGGCTGAGCAGCTCTGTGCCCAGGCATAAGGCATCCGTGGAAGGACACAGTTATGTCCTGTCTTAAAAGGTAAGTGTGCTGCCAGACTCATCTCCACTCAAGGTCAGAGACTGACAGTCTCTTCCAACTCAGCTGTTTGAGCTCCTGTCATCTGCTTTGAGTGAATTGTTTGGCTTAAAAATGGGAAAGTAAATGCTCCTGTCTGCACAAGAAGCATGCAGCGGCATGGCGGGTGAATGGCTACAGGCCATTCGCACCAGGGAGCTACAGGAAAGCTGTAGCCAAAAAGACTTGGCTCTGAGCGCTGTAGGCAGGAGTTCAAGTCTCTCCTTAAAGGCTGGAGGTTTTGAATCAATTCCCTCCTTGAATAGAGCAGGGAGCTGTGGACATTGGCCTCCCCCAGCCTGGATGCATGCTTGTATCGATGCAGACAGGAAGATGCATGCGTGGCCATAGGGAAGCTGCGGATGTAGCCTGGCACCTCTGCAAGGAGGGGTCGGGGGTGGTGAATCGCAGGTGCAGGGACGTATATTCCTCTGTGTCCATAAGGAATCCGAGCTGTGTGGCAACCAGCAGCTCTTGCTCTTCCTGCAGTTGCCGGCAAGCACTCAGAAACCCTTTGGGAAGGACATGCCCTCGCAGGTCTCCTTTTTGCTGCTACCCTCTCTGGTCCAAGCAACCAGCTGCAAAGCCATTTGTCAGCAATTCTCGTTAGTTATGTCTTTCTGTCTTTTGCCCTAGTGGGCTTTCCAGGATGTGCTTCCTCTTGGCTCTTTATCTCTTGGCATGTTCATAAAAGCCTGTCTCCTTTGGCTGGAGTTTTATCACTGCCTCTGCTGCTGCCTTAACCCTCCAGCCTTGTACTCACATCTCTCTCTGTGGGCCCCAGAGCAGCTGCAGGTTCCTGGGAGCTTCTCCATGGTGCCATGCTGGATGTATGGGAAGGGGCAGGCACAGAGAGCTGAGCTCTTAGTCCCTTTTTATCTTTTCAACCCTTCCCCTAAATGGGAAGAACCCAGTCCTTCAGCTGCGTTCTCCTTCAGTAGAGAAGCCTCCAGCGCCAAGGTTTGGTCCATTGTTAGAGAACTGGCTTCAAAACCACAGAGCTTCTTGGGCATGTTGAGCTCCCATTAATTTTAAAACCTGTCTAGTGTGTTGAGTGACTCGTGAGAACAGAAAAATAAACCCCTGAAGCCTGGAAAGCTGACAGCCAATTTGAAATTAAACAAAGCAAAACAAAAAAATTGCTCCTGTTTGGAAGAAGCAGAGATGCCGCTGAAACGTGTCACTCATGCTGCTTTGCCTTGGATACGATTTCGAGAAAATTTATGGAGTGACTCTCCTGCTGTGACGCTGTGGGGATGATAAACGCATTCCAAGTCATGGGATAATCCCTTTCTGAAGCTCTTTACCTGTTTCTGGAAGATGCTCTCCTGTATCTTTGGAGTAGTTATGTTGTTCAGTGCCTGGTTCCAGGGGGTTCAGTTTCCTTTCCTAATTCTTGCTTGTACCAGCTTTTAGAAAAACAGACATTTTGAACTCCAGGAGTTGCTCCAGGTGGAATCACCACTGCTTTCCATGCCAAGCAAGCTGTGCAAAGCCCATCTCTGTCTTTTCTGCTGATGTAGGAGAGTAGGTACTGCCCAGCAGCAACGCTAAGGAGAAAAGCCCTCTTGCTCTGCAGCACTGAGGATGTAGACTGGCTGGCTCCTGCAAATAGGCTCCTTGTTGCTGGCTCCATGCTGCTCCCAGGCTCCCTGGGAGGTCCTGGGCACCTCAGAATTAGGATACTCCTCCCTAGGATGCTGTCTGGCATCTCTTTGCATCTATCCTCCCAAGTGCCACGCTGAAGTGAGCAGGGACTTGAGAGCAGTGCTGCAATGAGAAGGGGATGTCCTCCTGCTCTCGGCAGCTCGGCAGGTAGTTTCCCAGCTGTAGGACTCAGGAGCCACTCTCCATCATCTTTGAAAGGTCCTGGAGGACAGGAGAGGTGCCTGAGGACTGGAGAAAGGCCAATGTCACTCCAATCTTCAAAAAGGACAAGAAGGAGGATCCAGGGAACTACAGGCCGGTCAGCCTCACCTCCATCCCAGGAAAGGTGATGGAGCAGCTTATCCTGGAGGTCATCATCAAGCAAGTGGAGGAAAAGAAGGTTATCAGGAGTAGTCAGCATGGGTTCACCAAGGGGAAATCATGCCTGACCAATCTGATAGCTTTCTATGATGACGTGACTGGCTGGGTAGATGAGGGGAGAGCCGTGGATGTTGTCTGCCTAGACTTCAGCATGGTTTTTGTCACTGTCTCCCATAACATCCTCCTAGGGAAGCTCAGGAAGTGTGGGCTGGATGAGTGGTCGGTGAGGTGGATTGAGAACTGGCTGAATGGCAGAACTCAGAGGGTTGCCATCAGCGACGCTGAGTCTAGTTGGAGGCCAGTAACTAGTGGTGTCCCCCAGGGGTCAGTACTGGGCCCAGTCTTGTTTGACTTCTTCATCAACGACCTGGATGAAGAGTTAGAGTGCCCCCTCAGCAAGTTTGCTGATGACACCAAACTGGGAGGTGTGGTAGATACACCAGAAGGCTGTGCTGCCATTCAGCGTGACCTGGACAGGCTGTAAAGTTGGGCGCAGAGGAACCTGATGAGGTCCAACAAATACAAATGCAGGGTTCTGCACCTGGGGAGGAACAACCCCATGCACCAGTACAGGCTTGGGGTGGACCTGCTGGAGAGCAGCTCTGTGGAGAGGGACCTGGGTGTCCTGGTGGACGACAGGTTGACCATGAGCCAGCAGTGTGCCC
>Ga0065711_1004152_pt1 | contig 26589 bp, 24 predicted proteins | sample Hoacrofraction12_FD_59098 | JGI IMG/M metagenome (GOLD analysis project Ga0065711, IMG submission 59098) | Hoatzin crop microbial communities from Cojedes, Venezuela - Epithelial fraction 12 v2 (version 2) | ecosystem: Host-associated > Birds > Digestive system > Esophagus > Crop | place... | reverse complement strand
ATGTGAGACAGATCTCAGGAAGGTGACACGAGGTTTAATCAAGAGCCATCAAATGCTCTGAGCCTTATGCTGCAGAGCAGGAATCAGGGACCGAATTCAGAGGAACCATTCTCCGCTAAAATCAGCAGGACAGAAGCAAAACCAAAAAGTATTATCGGTGGTTTTGAAATAGGTTTATCCTCTCATTTGTGGGCTTGTCCTTATGTAGCATATTCCAAATCCTGGTTAACCAGAGCATCCAAGGGGGCCTTTCACTCAAGGCAGAGTGTTAGCCACCATTTCCAGCAAACAGGTTTCATGCTATTAGGTAACACATCGGCATTTAAACGCCAGCAGGTGAGAACAAGCAGGACAGTAGAGAACATGAGAGCCCATCTCTTCAGATTCATCTTTCATATGCCTGTTCAGAGAAGTTCACTGTCTCAATGGTTTGATTTCAGGACAGATTTTCTGCTAGGGTTAATCATCAGAGGGTCCGTGACAGAAGTGGAAGGACCTGATTTACTCCAGTCCAGGACCGTACCTGCTGCGATCAGCGACAGAAGCTCATGCATGATGGGGAACAAAACAGCTGCCCATGGGGCAGATCCCTCTTCAGGATACAGATGTTGGAGGACTTCCCCTGCTTGTGGGTCGCATTGAGCTTCTTTTTATTCCTCCTCTGCTTCACCCTCTTACAGGATCAGTTTGTTGGGACAGACACAAGACAGCAGGAGGTCTGCCTAACTCCCACTCCTTCAAAATTAGCCAAAACAGAGCTGTTACTGAGCGTAATATCAATTAGCATAAGTTTGCAAAAGAGCTGGAGATCTTTGGGTGAGGGCATGAAACAGACCGAGCGCAGCACTGCCCATCTGCTAGCCTCTCACACGTATAACTGACATCACACGCAGCAGAAGGAGGTGAAACTCCATCTCTTCCTAAAGCAGTAACCAGTTCCACAGTGCAGCAGGAATAATTATATCAGGCAGCCAGTGACACCGGCTCTCTCCTGGTGTTACATGATGCCACAGCACGCAAGAGAAGTCCATTAATTCAATCCCTGAGAAGCAGCAGCAACTGGCTTTCCTTTTATTTTGAAAGAAAAAAAAAAAATTAAAGCAAAAACCATCCGGATGACAGGCTGACATGCCTGACAATTACAGCATTATAGGACATGTTCTGAATTAAATATAGTGCAATCCGTGAGAAAGTCAAACAAAAGCAGGAAAATGCATATAAAGTAAAGAGAACAGACATTTACAGCATGGTGTAATCCCCAAAGGGAAAATGCCTCTCTCAGGTCTGAAAATTTCCACCAGAAATCTTGGAAATCTTACAGACCTCTCAGTATCCAACTAAAACAGTCAGGGCAGGAGAAGGGGGGGAGCAGAGGCTGGGGGTCTTTCCCCAAGACAATCCATCAAAAGAGGGAATGTTGTTTCCTAGCTGAGACATTTGGTATTTTTCATGCAGAAATGCAGCTTGAAGGCTCCGCAAAACGAGCCCAGCATTTGTGGCGAACACAGACTGGCAAAACATTTGGAGGTGCTGGTTTGGAATGACAGAGGCACTTGGTGCATCTCTGCAGAGCTTCTCAGAAAGCCCATACTGTCCTTTCACAGAGCAGCTATTGATGTCTCCTGCCAGAAGCATTTTCTTTCCCCAGCACTAAATTAGACTGGCCTCATCCAACTTAACCACATTGGAAGATGCTTGGACAAAGGCTACTTCATACTTGTCCATCTCTCTGTGATGATTATATGTCCCTTGTTACTCCGGTATCTGCAGTGGATTTGTCCCGACAGCATCCCTGGGAAGTGAGACCATACCATAATGCCTGTTTCAGAGAGGCGCAGAGAGATCAATGCTGCAGTTATGTGGCACAGTAGGGTTGTGCAGAGATGTCAGAGCCATGCTGATCCCATGCCCCATCAGGTCAGTTAGCCAAGCTTCTGAGGAAGGCTCACAGTGTTGGGAGGGGGTACAAGCGTTTTGCCATTTTTCCAGAGCTCACACATCCAGAGCCAGCCCGGGTGCTCAGGCTGTTCAACACAGGCACGTCCTAAAAGGTCACAGTGAAAATCCTGGCTGGGCAAAAGAGCTGACCTCAACTGTAGAGCATCCTTCCTCCTCTCGTGCAACTTTTTATCCTTACAAAAATCACAGGCCTTGAAGTGTCCCTTCAGACTGCACAGAAGTGGCAAGAGACCAACACGCTCTGGTGACAGACACTGCAGCAATGCTGACAATTGCCCTTGCTCATTAAGGGGAGCAGGACCAAACTATTCCATAACACTGCCCTCCAGACAGTAACAGAACTACATTGGACAGCACTGTCAGAGCAAATGTCCCATTTTTAAATACGAGAGCAACTCTAAGAGCTTTACCGAAAGGGAGCAGCGCACCAAGGTCACTTCCATTAATTACCACTTCCTACATCACCTGGGAATTTTAAAAAATATTTACCTTCCATCTTTCTTTAAATTTCAGTCCTTTCAAGCCAACCATCGAAATACAGCGTAGCCCCACTGAGCCTTCTGGGTTTATTGGTGCATCAGCCTTGCTGAGCCACTCCAAAGGCCTCACAATGCAACAACTGCAAGTGCCTAAACCCTGCCCAGGACAGACCATTTGTGCAGGCAGGAGCAGCTCTGCCCAGCATAAAGGCTGGATGGGTCGCTGGGAGGCTGCAGGGCTTCAAACCCTCCGTTCCTTGGGAAACTCCTGGCAGCACTGGCGTATGCTGCACTGCAGTTGCAAGCGAGGTGCTGGAGGGTGCATCCTAAAAGCAACAGAGTCATCAGCAGAGTGCTGCTATTAACTACTTACTTGTTGTCAGCACAAATCACACACCAGACATTAAGGTCTGTATGATTTGCAGGCTGGTTTGGCTTTGCCTCAGTCTGTTTTGTTCAGCACTGTCAGGTTATCCAGAGAACAAAACTCCTGACATGCCCTGCAACATCATAGATTTAGGACAGCACCTTGTCGGGGGGGAAGCCTGGTTCTTCTTTTAAGGGCCCCCTCATGTGCCAGCCTGACTCCTCCTGGGTCCAGCAGGTCCCCCAGAAGTATAGAGGTGTCTGGGGCTGGAGAATCACATCTGTTGTGCAACAACTCTTCTACCCTTCCTTACTCCTCTCTCACACAGATTTAACTGCTGATTTCATGGGTGTTTTAAGCAGGGGCTACCCAGCCTACCCACTCTGCATGAACACTCTGAAACCTGATTTATACATTGGATGGTCATTGATCTTGCACCCACAGAATCCATCCTTAGGGAGACTTCTGCTGCTCACACAGAGGTGAACATGGTTTTAACTAAACATGCTTAAAAACACACCTTTAGTTAAAATGGTAGAGTTCCGTGAGCCTGCAAGACTACTGCCCTGCTTACACTGCTGTGAGAGAGATGAGACTTTAGCGCCAAATGCATGAAACTTAATCCCTCTGTTTTCATAATCTACATCTTCTCTACAGCCTGTTAGCTCTGCTTGATATATTGTCCTCTGGAAACCACAAGTAACTTCAATATTGAAAACAGAAACAATAGCTCCGAACACAATGGCACATTTTACTTCAGAAACTCCAACTGAAATGGTATCTACTCATCTCCGTAGGACACTGCTCGTAGCTCTGGGGAGATGAGGGAGAGCGACCGCCCAGCTCAGTACAATGAAGAAACCGTGCCAAGCAAAACATAACCACAGGTTTTAACTCCATTCCAGGAGGAGACTCCTTTGTTGTCTTTTCTCCCTCTCTCCCTACCTTCAAACTCCAAGATGTTTTGCCTGCATATCTAGTGCCAAACACGTGTCTCCCGTCTTTGGAGGGATTTAGAAAGGAGCACAGACAACAAATCTCACCGCCTGAGCAGGCAGACGGAGCTGCACATGTAACAGATCCCTTGCTCCAGGCCTCAAGGGAGGTAAGCCAGCAGGACAAGTGGTTTCCCACAGTTTAGAGCCAGTTGCCAGCCTTTAGGCTCCCAGTCCCAGTGTGGGCCCTTCAGCTTGGGCACTGCCTGGTCCTGGTTGCCAGTATCTCCCCAGGATGCTCATCTGGCACGTAGGGACAGCAGAGGTGTTCAGAGCGCAGGAAGGACAGGCTCCAAGCCGTGGTTGCCTGCCTGGGCTTGCAACGGAGGGAGGGGAGGATTTATATGCTAGAATATAAGAACAAACCTCGACTTGCAACAATCTGCCCTTACCGGTGCCTACTGCTATGGCATCTCATGGACTGGTTTCTCACTGCAGGTTTATTTCTGGGCAGGGGAGACAAAGTCCACGGGTATCAGAAAAGCTGTTAAAGAGAACTCCCTTCACTAGCACAACCACACAACACAGGCACCTTAGCTGGACACTCAAACCCACACCAGTTCCTTCCAATCACTGTCCCAATGCACAGTATGGACACTGTTCTCACTTTGGAAAAAAAAAAAAAATATGGGGATTTGGCAACATCTGAGTCTTTAAAGCTCCTGTCCAGAAGAAGGATCCTAGTGGACCCATTCAGCCATCCCGAAGGACCTTGCAGATGGACCAGACCGTGACACAAGACTGCACTGGAAGGAGGGACAACACGTCCTGCAGGACAAACCCAACCCAGCCCCTTAAGAAGGGAGGCCAGGACCGAAACCTTATATTTGTAAGTGCAAGTCTCCCTGAGGAACTTTGTTAATTTAATTGAGAATGAAAGCAAACCCTGGGAAAGTAGGTGGGTTTGGATGGCGGCCATGGTGGCTGCGCATGTGCTGCTCAGAGCAGGGTGGGCACACCGAGTGTTTATGGGGCCTCCACGTTACGCTCTGCATGCTCCAAGATCTTCATTCAGATAATAATCATCCATCCTTGGACACGCCGCTCGTGGACCAGATGGTAATATTTGGCAGGGTATTAAAAGCATCGATGGAGGTCTTTGACAACAGTGGTGGTTTTTCAATCTTTTTTAATCTTAGTAGCTTTTAAGTGGTGCAGGCACATCGTCAAGAAATACTGTCAGGGCTGTGACTTTTCCAAACTTTCAGATGACAAAACTGCTACAAGTTGTGAGGAACAAACAGCACGCGGAGGCAGACGCCTGTATCCGGGAGGAGAGAGGCTCCTTCCAGCTCCATCATCCCACCGGGAGGTTTCCAGCCTGTATCCCTGCCTGGCGGCATCTCCGAGACCTGACGGTGGGATTGTGGTCAGCAGAACAAGGTGCAGCACGGCGCTGCCTGGAAAGCTAGAGCTGCTGCGCCCATGCAGGAGATGCCTCTCCCACCCCGTCAGGGCAGTAGGTTCCTGAGCTTCAAGCCAAAGGTGGCCACAGAGCCTCACCGGCTGCACACCAGCACCCCTTGCTTCATAGGCAGCTGGCTACATGTTCACCTTGCCAGTGAGCATCCATGCCTGCTCTCCTCTGGCAGATGCTCTTCCAATGACATGAGAAGAAGTACACCTCCAGGGATCACTTGTACATAACTGGACATGTACTCTATCGTAAAATTAAAACATGAGATTTCTCCAGCCTGTCTGGCCACACATGCAATCCACTGTGGCAAGGTGAAGGATACACACTGATTATATGATGCAGGTGTGCCTGGGTGATGGCAAGCAAAGAGTCCTGGGGAGAGCAAGCTGCAGGGAATAGGCAGCCACAACAATTCATCCCATCCAGCAGCTCCATCCCAAACATTTCTGAGCAGAAGAAGGTGACCTACGAGCTGCTTCTGTGGCCAGGGTGATGTCCATCCAGGACCAGTGAGGATGCAGATTTCTGTGCCTTTCTGTGTCTTGTGATCAACTTTAGAAGCTGGATGGGGCAGACAGGCAGGCCAGACAAGCATGACCGTCATCTTGCAATGACCCTGCTGGGTGCTGTGCAGGCATCCAGGGCTATTTCTTGTTCTCCCCGTGGGTTTGCATTCGTCTGTTTTGTCCTCCTCCCCATCACACAGATCCACAATAAAGAAACATCAGAAGGACACCCAGACTATGGAAACTTCCTTGCATATGTGTTGGAAAGTCCAAGCCTAACCAACAAGCTGCAGGTACCACACAGTTCTCTTCTGCCCTGAGCCCCTGGCTCGGGCAGCAAATTAAGATTCCACAGATCCTCCCCAAAATTACTTGATGATGCTCTGTCACAGAAAGCATCCAGGAACACAGCAACTTGTATCAATGAGATTCTGGCCACGTTCAGGCCCTGTAATTCCCTTACCAGCAGTAGCCAAGCTGTCTGACGGCACTGTGGTATCCAGACCTGGCTGCTGGCTTTGTGAGCCCGTGTGATCCTTGTGTGCTCCACAGAGTGATTTATTTGATCAGCCTTTAGCAACTCAGCATTGTGGCTGGAAGGGATCAGGGTACAGTTTCTCTAGGAAACTGCCTCTTCAACCACCTGCAGAACCTAGCCCTAAAACTTCAATTTTAAAAAACAAAAAAAAAGATCCCAAGAAAGAAGTGAAGTGGGGAGGGAGAAGGTGGGAGGAGCAATGACACATCAATTGCTTTCTACCAGGACACAAGCAACTTCAAAAATTAGTTTCCACGTATGTGCCCTGTTGAGGGTAAGACAGACTATTTCAGAGCACAGAATGGCCTGTTTTCCGTCAGAAAGCAAGACGCTAGCCTCATGGAAGCACAGCTACTGCTAACCCCCCCTCCTTATCAAACCGGGACAGAAAAGGGCATGGGAGGGCAGCAGCTACACATCTGTGGGCAGCCCGCATCCAAGCACAGCGAGCTGCTCTTTGCCAGCAACCCAGATGCAAAGTTACCTTGCTTAATTAGGGCTTCCTTTGGGGGGAAACCTTGGCTCAAGTAACTGAATAAATAAATTACACTACCAGACTCACACTCATATGCACAAATAACCTATTTTGCTCAGCCAGGTGCAGACAATTGTTTCTAGCCCTTCATCTGGGGCTGGTGCACGTCTCTCCATGAGGTCAGATACACGAGAACTTCACCCTGGCCAGAAATGGAGGAAAACCTGAGAGCAGCTTAAGAAAAACAGAAACAAAACTCAGAAGAAATTTTCCCCACTCTAACAGGTGCAGAGATGTGATTAAATGTGCTTCAACACACAGGCTTTCAATATGGCCTGAGCGTCACACCGCAGATCTGACACGGCTAAGGGCTCTTTGAAATCTCACCCCTGCTTTGAACCTCGCAGATCAGTATCAACGTGGAGAAGGATTCGAAGCTGGAGGAAGATGCTCGTATTTCGAAAGCAAGCACCAGCAGGTGAAGGGGCAAGCAAAGGGGCTGCTCTACATTACAGGGCAGCAAGAGCAGCCTGGGCAGGCAATCCCCTCGCCTGGATGTGGGACTGAACAGCATTAAACAGTGCAAATACAACAGAGACTTGAAAACGAAAGCAAATTTTCCTTCTTAGCCATACTGAGGCATGCAGCAAGGCAGACTGCCAAACATCTTCACTTGCCTTTCTGTTAAAACCGAGCAGAGGAATATGATTCAAACATCAATGCTTACTATGACAGATGGGCTGACACTGTAACAGGATCTCATTTACTTAAAAGTATCTCTCAAATGTCAAAGGTGGAAAAAGAACTCCAACCTTCCTGTCCTGAGTCTGAATGCGTCCCTCGAGGTGTTGCTTCCAGATTTGACCCATGCAGAAAGAACCTATTTCTAACATCAGACAGGAATATGGAGAAAGGAGGAAAAACGACGAGGAGGAAGAGATACTGCCAGGGGGTTATGGGGTTGGATTCTCAGCATAATGCCGACTCACAGGAGTCCACTAGCTCCAGGAGATGTGCAGGTACCCTGTGTGCCTGCAAGCAGATGAAAAAACAATTAAACTACTCAGAAAAGCAAGATGAATAGACAATTTCTGTGAAATCAATGATTTCTAGGTTGTAGAAGGAACGCTTTTCCACACTTGGGCACTTCATGCAAAGGAAATTCTTTTTTCCAGATGACACTGGATTTTCTGGTACAATCAAATTCCCTTCCCAGGGAAACCTCTCTTACATTTGTCTTTGGAACTTGGAGTTTTCCAGGAGCTACCACAGTGCCACTGAAAGCAGTGAGCACACAAGGATTGTGAAGTCAATGAATAGCTACAAACAGGCTTACATTCTTTACCGAGAGGGTGGTCAAACACTGGAATAGGCTTCCTAGAGAGGTGGTTGATGCCCCAAGCCTGTCAAGTGTTTAAGAGGCATTTGGACCATGCCCTTAATAACATGCTTTAACTTTTGGTCAGCCCTGAAGCGGTCAGAGTTGGACTACATGATCATTGTAGGTCCCTTCCAGTCAAATGCCCTATTCTATACTAATACTGAAGGCCTCTAGGATGGACATACAGCAAGAATTACCATCTTTCTGGTGTTCAAAATTATGACCATCTCACAAGATGAGAATTTTCTGTGAACTTTACTGTCCTTGGACCAGAACCCAATACCCAGGACTCAATTTAAAACTCCACATGAGAACATAATGATCAGACTAAATTTTCATCATGACCCCAGTCACCACTGCATCTGGAAACCTGATGGCCACAAATGAATTTACCCTCTCCAAATCCATGGGAGATGAAGACTCTTGCAGAACGGGGAATCCAAAGCCCAAATCTCTAAAACCCAGCTTTTCTGCTTCAGTCAGCACAGGGGAAAAAAAAAACAGACAAAAAACCAAAACAGTATTCTTCCTTGCAGCCCTCGTGGTGCTTTAACTATCCTAAGAAAATAAGACAGAAGGCCAATACACCTTATGTGTCTTTAGACTATGAATTACAGTTTGCACCAGATGGAGAGGTCCAAGAGATTGCTGTTAAACTTGCCACCCCCATGGAGAAAAACACTCCCTCAGTGCTGGTGGGCTGGAGCACATGGAAGCTGCGACTGTAAACCTCCCTGTACAAAGCTCTGGCTGCTGCTGTCCCACAGGCAGGGGCACAGCCAGTGTCCAGCACAAGCGGCTTGGTCCTCAAGTCTCACCCCAGGTGCCTCCCACCTCCCTTCCCTGCATCGGTAAAATGCTGCTAGCAATGTAATGCTTTTATCTCAACAGAAAGCTCCCAAGCTTAACTAATCATGGTGAAGAAAGGGATTATTTCTTTTGACTTGTATTCATCAGGGCTTGTGGCTTCTCATGCATTTTCCAGCCCCTAACACCAGAGAGACCCACCTCTGCTCAGAGCTGGTATGTGCTACCGAAACACAAATAAATTAACAGGTCACCATGAGGGAAGGAAAGAGCTAGTTTTCCATTCTGAAGACTAACTTACTTGAGAGCCTGACGTATCTGAAATCAATTTTTAAAAATATATTTAAAGGGCTCTCTTTTATAGAGGGACTTTGTTATGACCTGGAAAATTCACAGCTCCTAACATCCAAGCCATGGGTGGAGGGAGTCTGGAGTATGAATTAAAAATAATGTGGTTGTTTGCAGAAATTAGCAGTACCGATTTAAATCCACACCCCCCTCCGTCCTCAAATAATCACCCTGTGAACGGAGGTGGTTTATGGAGCCCTCTGGAAAATGTTCCTCATGGCCTCCATTCTGAACCCAAAATAAAATACATCACATCGCAGCAAATACTTCACCAGGGTGCTGCTCTCTCTTCCCCCCAACCCACGCCTCCCATTTGTTGCTAATTAAATGAAACAGCAGGTGCTTAAACCACAAGCGCAGCAGGGCTGCAGTGAGCGCAGTGATTAAACCCCCCTGGAATGTCTTCTTGGAGAGCTGCATCTTTCCAGGGACGGGACTCGAAGAGGAAAAATGAGATTAGAGGCCAGGGCTGGGTCTGTCTTTGGCTGCAAGCTTCACGACCAGAGGGTGCTTTCGAAGGACAGGTCACTAGAAAAGTCAGATTTCTGGGGAAGATGCTGGCTCCTCTCTGTTTCGCCAAGCCACCTTCCCAGCATCCTCAGTACGGGGCGCATGCAACGTAGTGTGCTCTCACTCTAGGCTGGAGACATCTCCTTTCTCACCCAGTTGAGACCCATCACTCCAACGCAGAGCAGCCTTCCCAACACCAAAGCACGTATGAGCAACTCAAATCTTCAGGCAATGATTAGCAACGCAGTCCCTGAGGTGGGAGCCATCCCAGCCTAACCCTGGGTGAGGTCAGGGAACGGATGCACAATGAGCTGGGGTGTTTGAGCTGGCCGGGAAGGTTATTGGCCATGTCTGAACATGCGACACACGAGGCCACGCTAATGAGATCTTCCTGGTTGCCACCCAGAGCAAATGGGTGCAAGCCCAGAGAGTGGTTTTGTAACAGCAGTTCATGCTTTGAGACATGTCCTCACGCCAGAACTCCTGGAACACCCATTTACCTGCTCACCACCACGTTGCACGGACTGAACCTGCCCTATTTCCTTCATATGAAAGAAAATGGCAAATCAAAAGACAAATGACATCCTGTTATGGTTAGGGAACAGGCAATGCTGTATGAAATGGATAGGCACAGAGTAAGGGGCAGCCAGAGCTGAGTGCCCCATCAAACCAGCTCTCCCCTGCATCCTGCTCTGGGGCCTCCTCGCTTTGTCCCAGCTGTCCTTCCCTGCTTGCTGTGCACCCCATCAACAGTCACGGCTCCCTCCCATCCCAGCGTGCCAGTCTTGCTATGGTGACTTCCCATCAAGACAAGCTGGGATGACTTTAACCACCCCAAGGGCACCAGTGAGTACTAACGCAAGGGGACCCTCAACCAGTTATCAACAGGGGTCACGTCATACAAGCCTAGAAATCAACTCCTCGTCCCTTCTACAAATTCCATTCCTGGCAGCAAAATTTTGTCCATGGGACCAGGACATAATCCCAAGAAAGAAAAGCACTATTTATATTTCTGCTGAGCAGTTCACTTCTCTTTGGTCACTCTGCTGATGTTTCACTTCTTCACCAAACCCTATTAGAAATGGCTAGGGGCACAGGGGTAGGAGAGGGAATGTAGTCATTAAGGTCTGGCTTGGCTACTGTAACACAACTCACATTTGGCTCTGTTGAAAAGACTCCCAGCTGAAGATGTCAAATTTTACATACATTAATGAATAAACTTTCTCTCAGAGGGCTGATTATAGCCCCCATTTTATGGGTGGGTATTTCCAGATAACCTCCCTGCCACACCAGCAGTTCCCCGCTTCTGGTTCCACACCACAGACTCCTGTCTCCTACTTACACAAAAACCATCCCCATGCTAAGGTAGTGAAATATATTTTGACCTAAGAGTGCAACAGGATTCGACATGAGGTTTCTTAAGCGCAGCAGGCAGGAAACTACAGCCCTAGTGCTCCTGCAGCCCACAGCCCACCCTGCTCAGCCGTATAATCCAGGGCTGTCCCACACCCAGAACAACCCCAAAACTTTGCAGGGCTTCTCACCACCTTGGAAATGCTTTTTGCAAACTTCCTCCCTTTGCATAAGGATAGCCAGGGGCCACCTTTGTGGAGCACATCACCCTTAACTGCTCTATCTGCCTGATTCCTAGACTCAACGGCAACCAAATCTCTGCCACCGAAACACCAAACGCTAAATCCTGCCCTTATGAGCGAGTGAGATGTGCCAGAGACCAGCACCCTCTAACTCTCAGCACAGCAACACAACGAGCATCACAGACAACTACACCGGTTTTTGCAAAGCTGCACTAACAGCCGCCAACGCACCAAAACCTACAAGGCAACCTGGACTTGTTACAGGGATGCAGGTGTTCCCATGGGCCATCCCACAACATATTTCCCTCCCAGGAAGACACACGCACCAGTTTTGCTCCAGCAGCAGCAGCACATCACTGCAGTGACCAGGACAAGCCTGGATGGGGATTTCAAAGCTCCCCAGACCGCAGAGAGGCCAAAACATCGCAACCCACTGGGCTGTCAAAAGCCAGAGATTAGCCAGATAAAACAAAAAGCCTGTGAAATAATTTTGCTCCAGGTGGGTAAGGTACACTCCCTGTAAGACAGAACTCTGATCGTTACACTTACCTTAGCTCTCCGAAAAAATTTTTTCCCTGTTCTCATTTTACTTAGTCCTTTTCTGCTTTTGCTTTCTAATTCCTTCCAGTCTGGCATTTTCCTCTCCCTCGTACAGTGTTTTTGTGGTTTGTCCTTCACCTCTCTCAAAACACCTGGTTGAAGGTAGTAGCTCAGCAAGTCCCACTGGTTTTCTTAACACACCCTTAAAAAAAACAAATGTATCAAGACCCAGGTGCACGGCTCCAAAGTTAACTCAGTTTGCAAAAACACTGCTAAATCGATTAGGATCTGCCCTCGACTGCACCTGGTGAATCAGAGACATCTCTGCTTCGACACTGATGCCTCACGAATGGATTTGGTACAGACCCCTGCTTGCACTGCAGATTTACAGAAATCATCTGAAACACACAAGGATGCTTTTCTGTGTCTCTGCTTAGTCCTTCACAAGCTTGTTCACAGCTTCTGCCAATCAAGAATTTGTCAGCAACTCGCTCCGCTCCAAAGCAAGAACCTCCTCACTGGACTGCAACTCCCCGCTCTGCTCTGCCGGCTTTGCACCCGCGCAGGGTCCCAGCTGCGCTCCAACGAGTCCCACCTGCAAGGACTCACTGGCACCATCAGGGACGGCCGCAGCCGCGGGCCTGAACAGTGCGACCCACCGCTACGTACCTGCGGCTCCTACCCCGAGCAAAGCTCTCAGGGCTCGGAGCTGGGAAGGCTGTGGGTCAGGGACATGCTCGCAGGACACCCTCCTTCCACACACATACCAAGGGACCATCAACCCTGCCGCACCGCTCCTGGGCACGGGCAGGGAAGAGCAAATGCTAATGCAACAGTTAAATTCAGTAGAAAACTATGGTTATGGGTACTTGTAAAGGTAAATGCTCATTGAAGTGTGTGGAGTCAGCAGGTTACCAGCCAGGGCAGTGCCAAAGGATATGTCATGCTCTAAGAGTTCAAGTGCTCCCTCTCCTGCATAGATCCTATAGACCAGAGCTCTCCTTTTCAATGAAAACCAAAAGCAGAGAGCAAAACCCCCAGCTTGGCCGTGTGTTGTTCAAATAGGGCACCCAGAAGTGAGTGCTGTGCTGTGCTTCCCCAGAGCAGCAGTGTTCTCGCTTTCTGCATGGCTTCACCACTCATCTGCTCAGCAGCATGGCTTCTCTGGGGATTTTGCTGCCCTGACCACTCCACTGGAGACTCCTCAATGCTTCCCCTGAAAGAGGGAAAGGGGAAATTGCAAAAAACAGTTCTGCAGTGGTAATACTTGTGTTTGCACGAGACATCAAACCACTCTGGCTGCAGAAAAGGAGAAGCATGCCGTCACTCTCGGCAAGCAGGAGGGAAATAAGGTGGAAAACAAACTCCCAACTTCACGCCCCGTACGCTGCTTCTGCAGAAAAGGTCAGTTATTCAGGTGTTACGGGGAAGAAGCAAATAGCACCCACCGCTCATAAATCAGGCTGGGACGAGCCTGGTCAGGAGTCTTTCCTATGGCAGGCAGGACTACGCACAGTCCACAGTGGAAGAGACGCCAGCTGATGCTTTTGTTTGTCCTGTAAACAAACCCTGGTGTAACAGGACCAAGAGCTACGGCTCCTTCCAGACAGTCTTCCCACATCTGAGCCTGTAGGAGCAGAAAGCCATGAGGGGCGAGGTGGCAGGGAAAAGAGCCCTGACAGAGCCCTGCATAACCTTTCCATTATGGCTGGGCAATTTTCTATTTGCACTTAAATGCAATAATGTAAATAAACTCCCCGTAACCCTTGCAGGGCTATTTAGGACGTTTGCAAAAACAACCATCTCCTCTCATCGTGAGCCAAGGGATGCGAACACAACAGGCACTTCTCATCTCAGTCTCTGCACACTTCATGAAAGTGAAGGATTGTATTCCCTGCACAAAAGCGGAATTGTGTTTCAGGGCTGGGGGTGCGAACTCCATGCGATTTTCCGGCAGTATAAATAATTGAAAGCTGAGTACGATTAGGGGATAGCGGCGAAGCAGTGGAGGGGGTGAAACTGTCACGCCTGAACATTCTGGGCTGGGTGCTTTGGGGAAGAAAGGCCACAGAAAAGTGCCGCTGAGGAATTTAATTCTCACACAGAGATTCCAGAAAAAAATAAAAAAGCTGATCTTGAACCATAGTAAAAGAGGAAATAAGCTAATAAAGTGGCACTTGGAGAATTCACTGCCTGTGTGAGAGCAGCCCCAGAGCCACAGCTTTGGCTGAGACCAGTCCCACAGCCAAACTGCTCTCCTGTGCTTTATTGTTCCAGCAAACAAAACCTGGAACAAGGTTAACAAACAAGTGGGCTCCTCCCAAGGCTGAGCTTTAAATCCTGCTGTAGAGACCTAATGGGCTATGACGAGACCTTGCAACACCAGCATAATGGAGATGGAGGTGGAATAACACAGGAGGTATACGCTGAGCCTTGACATGTGCTGCTGAAGAAAGGCTTTCAGCCCAGTTTTACCACAATTCTGCATAATCCGTTGCATGACATATTGTCCAGGGACAAAACCGGGAGGCATGGGCCCAATATCAAAATTTTCCATCATGGTTCAGAATTTTTGACAATTTCAGGCATGTTTTTCTAAAGATGTGCTTTCCATTAGCAGCACAACCTTGCAGGGACACATGCGTCTTGATGGATTTAGATTTTTAACAGGAAAAGCAATCAATAGCTAGGAAATAGGTCTGAATCCTCCTCAACTGATGTAAGTCAGCTCATTTTATTTGGGAGAACTTGCTGCTTTTCCTTTCTGCGGCTGTGTCCAGGTGAGCCCTTCCCACATTGCAGTGTCCCCACCGTCCTCACAGCCTCCTGGTCAGCGATAAGCATGGGATGTAGGTACTTGATAACAACTTATACAAACCAAACCTCTAGAAAGTAAGGGAGTAATTCCCATCAAATAACCCTTTTGACTATTTTCACTGCTTTCTGTGACTGCTAGAGGCCCACAAGTGCAGCTTGATATTCACCAGGTATTCCTTGAAGGATCTTTGCAGGTAACAAGCTCGTGTAGTTGAAATGGTGGATGCAGAGTGTCTGACAGTAGGATATAAGCTAACCTTCATGTTCTGCAGCAGAGTGGCTTTAATCCTTTGGAAGTCAGGTTCCCACTCCAGACGATGTCAGTTCATTCACTGCAAAATTTGCATTACAGTTCTGCAGTGCTCACTTGAGATTCCTGCTCGTGTTAAACTCTTTCCAGATAATTAATAAAAAATGCATGCACGCAAAAAGCACGTAAGCCAATTTGTTTATAGGTTCCAAATAATATCCACAGAGACTTTTCCAGTCTTTGGCTCATTCTAAAAATACTGTGCCATGAATATGCAGGCATCTGGTAATGTGGCACTACTTCACAGTTATCAGATGCAAACTGGAAGCTGAACCAGGAACTGGCAGGACAGCTGAACCTTCCCAAATCTTTCCCAAAGCTCACACAGCTTTAGATCAAGAGCCTTCAGTGCAGGCTTCTCTCTGATGCTCAAAGTCCACACACCCTTTAAAAAACCCACCCTACTGGACTCTTAATAAGCAGTGAGAGTAGATCAGTGCTGAGCTCTGCCACTCGTGCAATTTCTAATATTTCCCTGACTGTACCTGTAACTCTGCAGCCAGGGGAAGCTCTGGTCCAGCTGTCTGGACTCAGGGTGCTTGCCAGGCGCTCCTAACCAGCAGGGTTCCCAGAGCCAGTTCCTATACTTCGGAGATTGGGTCTCCTGCGGGAACTCTGCTTTATGAGCTCTCACTCTCCACCTGAAATCGGAGCCACTTTGTAACACCACAGTCCCCTCTGAACTTTCCCCAAAGGCCTTCATCCCTGAAGTGGAGATGGCAGTCATCGCCATCCCAGCATGATCACACACCTCGGAGACAGACTTCACACTCTCCCCTGGCTGATGAGATTAACAGGGCACTCAGCATGGGATCCAGGCCTTGTGCTATCATGCAGAGCAAAACTCAAACTGTAGAATTGTCACAGGCGGCAATTTCCAAAGCACTGCCCAGCTTGGATCACACACGGTCCAGGCGCTGCACTCTGCAGCTGCACGGCGCTTTGGGGAAGCAGCAGACCGAAAACCCACAGGGGCACAGGCTCTTCTCTTGGCAAATAAAATGTATTTGTTGGCCAGAAGCCCACAGTTGAGCAACTCTGCTTTACTCCAGCAGGCATCAGGGATACGTCTGTGTGTATACACACACACGCACACACTCTCCCCTAGAGTGATGATGGAAGGTGCCCTCTAAGAAGGTGGAGGAATAGCAGTAGGAGATCATGTGTAGTTAAAAGGATGCAGTAAAGAAGTCCACCACCTCTTTGTGATGCTCCAATTTTTCTAAAAAAAAATCCAAACCAAACCCTACTCATTAAGTCTAACTACATAGAGAGCCTTTTAGTTCTAGGCTCTGGAGCCTGTGCCTAAAGAAGAGCTACAAACTGAACACTAACAAAGATCTGCCAGGGTTGAATTTCTGCTCAGAGGCTGCAAAAGGCAGGAAATCAGTGCAGACAGCAAATTCCCTTCAGCAATCAGAGCAGATCACTCATTGCGTAGCCCCGCTGGAGCGGCTCAGATTGTCGCAGCACAGCACATGAGGAGAGCGCAAAGATGGAGGGAAAAACTCCTCTTCAGAGCAGCCCACCACTTGATGTCATGTTCCTGCAAGACCTTAGAAGTGAATTAGCATTTAATCCAGGTCAGATAACACAAAAGCTTCTTGAAGGTGTGATGAAATGTTTCAATCCACACTCAGGACATGAACACCATGGAAATAAGGACTCTCGCATCCAGGAGAGTATCAGCATTGTATGGAACAACGCCCACATGGTGCAACGATCCCAAACAGCATCCATCACCGTCACTAAAGCTATGGTGGGATCCGGGACCCCAGTCTTGTGCAGCAAGGGAATGGAGGAGGGCACAAGACTCAGAGATGCAGCTTCCAGAAATTCCTGTCCCATAGTGGGGTCAGGACAACCACAGCCCCAAAACCTCACTGCCACCTTGACCAGAAAGTGTAAGATTCCTATGCGCACTCCTAATATTGCAGTACTTTTCGTGCACAGTGAGAGACTAAGACAGTACTATGGGGCACCAGCAGGAGACTCACCTCTGACCCACAGCAGCCCCCAGAGAAAATAAATCCCTTCAATCCTTTGACAGCAAAATCAATTCACTATCTCTACAGAGGGGCACCTCTACTGAATCTTCAGACGTGGGTATCGCCTCTTCTCTCACCTTGCTGCCAACACACCCTGAGAAGCTGGCTAAGCCATCACATCACTTTCTAAGCTCATCCCATGTCCTCTGCCCATGGGGCAGGCTGGGGAGTATATTAAATTGGTGCTGAACAGCAAATATTGCCCCATAGCCTCCATGCAGAAGATACCCACAATGTGGTGTACGGGCAATATCCAAGTGTCAGATTTCTGTCTCAGCAGCACCGAAGTGCAGAAGTACGAAGGGGAGGGTTCCCGTAGGCTGTGTCCCTTTCCCAACTGCAGGTTATTTGCCATGTTCATTGAAAGTGGCCTCTATTGTAGCTTGACAGGCACTTTGCCATTTCCCCATCATGGCCCACATCTTTGTCTGACGTGTAAAGTCTCTTTAGAAACAAATACTGGAAGCTGAACAGATTGTTTTGCCAAGCAAACATTTAAATAGTGATGGAAATAAGAATTATAAACAATTCCATTTATTCACTGAAGACAAAAATACTACCCCAAGCCAGCTGGTATCCTAAGGCACTGACTGAACACTAGAAGGAAAAAAGGTATTTAAATAGCCTTTAAATCAGCTGAGACAACCCTTCTCAGCTCAATAACCATATCAGCTATTTGTTGTTTTCCAGGGGCATCTCAATTCCCCCAGCAAGCCCTGTTACAGGCAGGCTCGCTGCTGGGCTGTTTTTCTGAGGGCTGGCATCGTGGGGTCTCTGCCACTAAGAGCCAAGTCTCACAAGTGCGGCTGCCCCAGGAGCTCCAGCACAGCTGCCGAAATGGGGCAGGCACGGTCAGCACTCACAGCCGGCGGCTCAGGGCTCCTCCTGGAAATCTGGTTCTCTGCATCACCTGCAAACCTTGCCACTGCTGGCCTCTCCACGCACTGTCCGGGACAACAGCAGCAGACAACTGGCCCATGTTTACTTGTAAGAAAGGACGTGCCGTTTCTCCCCAAGCAGCTGGCGCTGACCTTTGGGAACAGACATGTTGACAGAGCCACGTTCAGATTTCCTCTCAATTTTCCCAGGCTTGTTTCAGTTTCAGTCCTGCTCTTAAGGAAGCTGTTTTCAAACCAAACCCTACATCCCAATTGCTGGAGTAACTCCATCCCCTCAGCCCCATGACTATTGGGGATGGCCCTGAAGCCAAGCCCTGGGTCTGAACATTGTGGGTCAGTTATGGAGTCAGGCTCCTGGTCTGGATGAAGATTTCGCAGCAGCTCTCAATGTCTACAGTAGGGCCAGGCTGCTGAGGCCCAGCACCCCACACTGAGGGAACGGGAGCAGGAGAAATGTGATCTTTCAACCCAGACCACTCCGGTCAAGGCCAGCACAGCCCAGAGCAGAGGGAGACACGTGCTTTGACGGCATAGCTCAGATCCCCTGCTGCCAACACAGCCCAACGGGAGCAGTGCCAGTAAGTGGAATATTCGCTTTCTCTCCCTTTGCCTTATGTTTCACCATGCCCTCACACCACTGCTTGATGCAACAACCCTGCCCGATTTGACCCCACCTTCTCCTCCAGCTTTGCTGCCTCTTTCCGTACACACCCTCAGACACGCACACGTAGCCCAACAGAAACACGCCCTGAGCTCGTCGGAGGCTGGGAATCTTTTTAACGCAAACCTCCCACGCTGCCAGAGGGGCAAGCTGCATCATGCGTGGAGCCACATCAACAGCCCTCCTTCCCCTCCCACAGTGCCAGGAGCTACGCGCGGGCTGGCACCGACGGGAGAGAGCATCACGCATCGCGGAGTGACCCTGCTGCTGCGGAGGGGTGAGGAGACCAGGTGGTGACTTTACTCACCCTACTAAAAAGGCCTGGCAGGTTGAAGGTTAGGAGTTGCCACCTGTGAACGCGGGAGCATGCTTGCCCCATTGCATTCTTACCTACACTCTACAATACTGATAAAATTAGCGCATGCTTGAGCTTGTCCATTCACCGCTCCTGCAGAGCTAAACCAGGAAATATCACAGGTCCTACAGAAACAGTCATTACTGAGTTAGACTGCACTGGACCACCAGATTTCGGGACTGTGGGTGCCCACTTGGGTAATTAACCCAAATCAGCTAATGGAGTGAATATACACAGTTCCATCAGGGTCTCCTCAGGCACCGAGCCTGCAAGAACCCTGTGCCAACTCCCCCTTTGCCCTGCCCCAGAAAGCCTGCACCCCGAAGCCACCGGGTCCTGTTTCAAGCCATAGGACCCAGTGAAATGCAGGGTGGTCAGGCACGTGGCACAGCTACCTCCCTGGAAATGAGAGTGCTACAGCTTGGAGTAACACAGAAAGGGATGTTTGTACAGACAAGCACATAACGGAAGAATGATCAATAGCAGCAGCATTCAGATGAACTCCAGTCGGAGTCACAAAAGCAGAGACACAGACTGCAATTACTGTTTTTTTATAGTTCCTTTTTTGTTTAATGTCCTCTTCAATGCTCAGTTACTCCATTATAGCACTATAAACAATCAGGATGACCCTAGCAATAACAAATGAAGCTCTTTATGTTTTATTATCAGCCTGGAAACAACTTACATCTCTTTCCGCTCCCTAATAAAATTCCTGATAATCTTTATTTTTTTCATGTTCTAATTGGCTGCTAGTGAGTTCCTCTTTCTGTACCACTTTGAAGAAAACCTGCTTAGATCAGCAGATTGCATCAGGCAGATAATTTTTTGCTAACTGATACACAAAGCAAATGCTTGAACAGAGCCTTGTTTATTTGCCTTTTCAAAATTGTGACATTTCAGATGTCTCCCTGCAGCCAAAATATCTGTGTGGGTCATTGTGCAGAGAGACGGCGATCTGCCTACCTAACATTTCTGCCACGGTTCTGGCGGGGACATCGTTCGCCCCTCACATGGCCAGAAACACCAGTGGGATTATGGCACGTGGCTAAAGCCAGCTGCTGTGTTTTGCCTTGGAGAAAGCTGTGTTTTGCAATCGTGAGAAAGGATCTTCCACAATGGAGACCCAGCCATTCTCACAGGAGCAACAGAGAGGCCTGTATCTGAGTGAAAGATTTGGTCCCTCTGCCGAGGCTTTGGTCCTGTTCATGCTCTGACTCCAGGCACTGAGTAAAAGGCACGAAATCAGACCAGAACATTTGCAGTTGCTGGATAAAATGCAGAATATGAGCCGCTGGTGATTCAAGCTAAGACACCAGGCACTGAAGCATGGTCACGTTTTTACTGCCCGCTCTGTTGAGAGGAGGGTTTCTTGGCAGCAAGTGGCAGCACCCAACTGGGATCATAACACCTATAGAAAGCCCAAGGTGCTACTGAGCAACTGGCAGGGTGAGGTGGTGAGTGGCGTAAGAGCCATCCCTCATACCTGCCAGCTGCAAATGTTGTTGTAGCTTCCAGCACGGTGACTGGGAGAGTGAGCTGGAGGCATCCCCACACTTCTCCACCTCATGCTTTGGGTAATAACATATGCACACACTCAACTGCAAATCCCCATCCTGCTAAGAGCCTCTAAAAGCACTTTCTGGCAAGAAAAACATGAGCCTTACATCTGCAGATGTCTTTCACTGTACAGTGGAAATGCCAGGAGTTATCCCTGCTATCCCAACAAAACAGTGTCCTTTCTCAGCATCTTTAGGGACAACAGGAGCACTGCCGACCAGAACTACCAACTCAGGAGAGGATTCTGCTACCACCACCAGCAAATCCATCAGCGATGGTGGGAGACCTCGGGTGGCATCCGGGGAAAGTGCCTTAATAAGCCACCAGCCTCCCGTGAGGGTCAGCACTAGCTACAGGTGATGTTCATATCGCCCTCTCTCCAAGTGACAGGCACCTCACGCTCCTCCGTTCTGCATCACAGGTAAGAGCCAAGCACCCAGGTGCAGAGTGCAAGAGAAAGCAGCACTTAAATATTACATTAGGAGGTGGCTTTGACCCCACGTGATGCTCAGGTGCAAATGCCTCTCCAGGGTGACAGACAACAGAGAACTGGACTTGACAAGCAATTTATCGTAACACTTTCATCTATGCAGAGGTAATTCAATACTTTCAATCTTATTTACTGGCTCCCACGTGTATTCTGTTGCCATCATTTGACCCACGCTCAGCAGCAGATGTGACTTGGTTGCACAATTAAATGATGCAGCAACGCCCTGAATTAATTTCAGCCTGTATTTATAGATGTCTAGCCCTCATTGAAGCAGCACAGGGCTGACGCTTGGCTTGTTGCATGGGGTTCTGTTTGCTGTACTTCTCACACCTTCACGGGGCAAACTCCAGTTTCAAAATCCCAGTCTCGCTGCCCTATTACTCATCTTGGAAACAACATGACTCCCCATTCAAGCAAATGCGCTGCTGAAATACCACAACCGAACACTTTTGGGATTTGAATCCTTGGGACAGAGCAGCCTCTTACCGCTTGCAGTGCCTGGGAGGATTTGCTAGAAGTGTTTCAAAAAGCCCAGTACCCAGTATGCAAAGGTGCTCAAAACCACTGAGCCACTTCCCAGACAGCTGTTCGGGGAAGGGTGAGCTGTCTAATTTTAAAGAAACATGAAATTTCAGTAGTGAAATTCATTACCTGTATTCCTCCCTCCTTGGCCCTGGGCAGCCGCCCAGGTTTCCCCGTGGGTCCTATCCAGTGTCACTGTCAACACCAGGCACTGCAGCCCTGATTAACTCATTACAAGTCAGCTCTTGTTCCTCTCCTTCCAGTCAAGAGCAAACAAGACACGTGCAGGCTTAGGAAGCCCTGAAGTGCAGCTCTGTCATGGACACAGTGGGACGAATGGAGCTGGCAGAGACCTGCAGACTCCAGCTGTTTTGGACATGAGTGGTGCCCGCTAACCAGTTGAGCTTTACTCACTGAGCGTTTGTTTGATTTTCTGCTGGAAGGGCCACATGGGGATAAGAAGGGACATTACCAAAGTAGATCAATTATGTTCAGGCCACATTACCATGTGTGGTATCAGCTTGCAAAACCCTGGTCCAACTGGTGATAGGTCAGAAGGTCACGCTTCCACCAAAAATCTGGAAATCACAGGTCATCTCCTTATCTGGAGCAAAGTGAGAGGGATCTAAGGAGACTACCTTGATCCTCAACAAGCAGATGGGTACCCTCAACACCTGCCACGTGGTCCACAATCAAAAGCCAGGTTCAGCCCCTCAGGGGTTTGGGGGATGTGGGCTGGCACCCCCATGTTGCTCTCCAACATTCAGCATGAAAGACTCTGCTCTTGGCTTTCCTTTGGAAACATTGCTCTTGCATTCATGAAATCTTAATGTGACTGGGAATCAACGTCTGCAAGGAAAAATGCAGCACAACCTAGAGCCCCATTACAGGCCAGCCATGGTTCAGACAGCTAACACATGGAATCCTCCACTGCCAAACCCTGAAACAGCTGCTTTTCAACACCAGGAGGATTTTCCTCTAAATGCTAAGGTCTCCCTGTTGCCATTGCCTGACACTAGAAGCAGGTTCACCAGGTACAGGGAGTCATTAATCAAGCATTAAGCCTGAGCAATTGCAAACAGCTGGAAAAGCGGCTGCAGAGCTTCTCTGTGAAGCTTTTGGTGCCCGCTTATCCACGTGCTGTGGTAACACAGCATTTGCCATCAAGCAAGAATCAGTGCACATGAAGCCATAAGTTTCTCAAAATGCAAGGGTTACCCAAAGTACCCTAACACTTAATTCGCTCTTCCAACTCCCTTTGCAAGCTTCATTACAGTTGTAAATGCGAGTTGCAATTCAAGACCCAAAGTCCATTTCACTTGCCTCACCTCAGAGGTGCTCTGGCAACATCAAGAGCCCAGAAAAAAATAATAGCAAAAAAAAGAGAATCACCTCTGGGAGCCTAAAAGCACCTCATTGCGAGTCTGAGCACACAGGGCATTGTCCCCATCTAACAGTTGGGGAACTGAGGCACGGATCGCCACAGTGATGTGCTTACAGAGACATGACAAGACCATGGAAATCCCAGGTGAAGACCTGAGTTTCGGTAACTACATGCCTCATGCTGCAAGAGCCAAAGAGGCTGCTGCAGAGGGCTGTCACTGCTCACGCAGTGGTGGCCCTGATAGAGATCCCTGGGAGGGAAAAGGGTTAAGGAAGGGAATTTTGTTACTTTCTTGTCGTATTTTCTCGTGGGGGGAGAAGCGTTGTGCAAGCAGGAGTTTTCCACTGGCGCTAGGCCCCCTTGCACTTATCAATGGGACCTTTCAGGACTCACTCCCTGATTGAGACATCATTTCCTGTCCAACACACTAACCCCATTGATAACTCCACGCTTGATGGGAACTTTTCAAACCCACCAGGAAAGGCCAGGAGACCCAGAAGAACATATACATGAAAACAGAACTGGGGCAAAAAGTAGAGAAAGAAACACTTTTGGCCACTATCCGCACGCTGACAACTAATGTTTGTGATTACAGAGCTGTGCAACTTTAGCAGGTACATCTGACACAGAGAAGCCACTGACTGTTCACAGCAGTGGGACTGCCAGGCCTAGTGCTTCAGACCAGTAAGAACTGGAGAGAGGCAGAAGAGAAAGCTTAAGAACATCCCTCTTTTGTCTTCTAGCCACACAGCAAACACAGAAATCAGGCCTGGCCATAGAAACAGTCCCCTTATCCACCAGAAAAGCCAGGAGGCCGTAACCATATAGCTTGCAAACAGGCAAGCTTCAGATGTCCAAGTACCAGATGTGACACACAAAGGGGGAGCAGCGATGAAACTAGGGCTCTTCAAGAGATCTCAGATCAGGTACCAAAGGGAGGAATCCCTTTTTTCCTAATTTATCATGGCAAAAAGGCTCAATGTTACTTACCAGGACACAGCCCACTCAGCTGCGTACATCCTTAACACTGGCTGTGAGGACTTGCTTGATATTCTAACCACAATCCAGCTCCAACCACAAGCTCCAGCCCAAAATCGACATTTCCCCCAGAGTTCAGAAGCCTGTCAAACCACAGCTTTTGTTTGCACCCCAGGCAATTATAGTTTCGCTGCCTACAAAGGTATGATGATACAAAGGTATCAATGGATCTGGCTTATTGCTAAATAGGACACCAGCCAGAAAGCTCTCACTATCTGTGCAGGTGCCTGGGAGCAGTACCAGAAATTAAGTAGTTGATGCCCACACTGAAACTTTGTCATTTGGACTTCTCTCATTTCCTGGCTTCAGACTTCAGTCAGCAGCTATCCACCAAGAAAGCTTTCGATGAATCTAAATACACAGGCACAGAATGCAGCAAGGGAGCTGTACAAAACAGCAGGAGCCAGGACATCGGCTCGCTGGGTAGATGGTTAGGAGGAGGGTCTGGAAGGTTTCCACTACAATCTCCATTACTGAACTGCTGTGGGAGTGTGCAAAAGCTCTGTTGTTTTCAGTGACTTGGGTAAGTAGTTTCTGGGGGCCCAAAATGTAGCTCTCTTTCTGTTCTAAGTGCATCTGAAGTATTTAAAATTAGATCCCCTCTTCAATAGGAACCATTCATGAAAATGTCAGCTTTAAATGTCTTTACAGTGCAAGTTACTCCCTGTGAGCATACCACCCACTTATCTTATACCCTACAAGGACAGAGTCTGAAAAGTTTCAAGATCATGACATGTAACAGACCAAACAAGCACAAAGCTTTATTTAAACGCACTATTAACCCAGCTGGAAACGCGACTAGAAGTGTGAGTAGAAATAATATTTTATGTTAGACAAGACAGACTTACCTGCAGGTCAAAGAACTTGCTGTATCTCCGGTAGATGATCTGGGAAGTCAGGTCAGACCATGTCACGTTGATGATATAGACCTGTTCAGTGAAAAAAAAAAAAAATACAAGTTAAGGTTGGCTCTGAAGCACAGGATACCTCCACAGGCTGAACAGTCAGTACAGGTAAGTTCCGCATCTCACCAGCCGCTCCTGCTCACAAGGAGAAATACAACCCTGGGTGCAGGACTAGCCTAAATTAAAGTCATTGCTCTGTTGCAGCCTTTAGCAGAGGTCTCAGGAGAGCACCCAGTGTTCCCTTGCCCATCCCCATCACCAGTTCCCGCTGATTTTGCTCTCCCTGGAATGAAAGCTTTAACTGATGGACAGCACATTTTCTGGTCCCTGGTGGCACACCCTGCCCTCCACCTCTACCTGTTTGGAGGGCCCCAGGGCACGTCGCAGGCACAGTCAGGAGAGCTATTCTGCTCCTGAAGTAACAGCCCGCCATGGACTGCTGATTTCCAACCCTATGCTCCAGGTTTTCCTTGTATTTGGAGATGTGACCATGGCTCTTCCCAGACAAGATGTGGCTCTAGTTCAACAAGGAAATTCAAACGGAACTCAGCTCCAGGGGGGTCGTGGGATTACAGCCATGCAATACAACCTCTTACACACACCTGTACATGCATGACAACAGCTCAACCCTACAGCACGCAGCCCTTGCTGAGTCACATCAGCACCTCTGGCACCTATCTGACTGACTCTAAGGTGACAGAAAGCAGGTCAGCGAGAGTGACACTGTTTTCTTACATCAGTGAAAACAGCAACACAAGCCCAGAACAAGCCCAGGATTTCCCTTATCCAGCCCTAGTCCATGCTCAAAACAATCATCTTACAGAAACACTTTTGCCGGAAGCTGTGATAAAAAAAAATGATTCGCAAGCACACGCACACACATACACATGTATATAACACATAAATGTTTCCTTTTGACCCTAATACCTCCAAAACATTATAAAAAAAAAGGTGGGGGGGGCGAAATTCTGCTCTCTCATACACTGGCCTTCAGGCCAAATGCTGGTCCTGCTGCCTTGATGACAGATGCACAACAAGACTTCAGCAAACACAGGACTGAGCCATCAAGGGTGACCCCTGAGAGTGACTACGCAATGCCAAAGTAATAGAAATCGCAGCTAGGCCAGCTCCTGGGTCTTTAAAGCAATTTCCAGGCTTCACAAATGGAGTGAGATAAGGATCTGGCAGAGGAAACAGGAAAGCATCCCTCCTCCCTCAGCCCTTGCGCTGCAGCAGGAGCTCTCCCTTTCGCCATGGATGCAGACGTGAAACTCTGTCTTCAGCAATGGGGGATGGATAAGTGTCACCCTCTTCTCCATCTTCGCCGGGACACTAGCCTATCTTTCACGGTGCTGATGCAGGGTAATTGCTTCTGTGCTTTTAATGGTAAAAGCTATTGCATGAAAGTCCCTGGAGGGATGTTGAAGAACAGGCTTAACAATGCTTTTCCAAGGACCACTGAGGGATTTTTCCTTTCTTCTTCGTTCCCAGTAGGAGAGAGGTGTCATCTGATGTCCTGGAAACCATGCAGATCCTGCAGCCTCACTTTCTTCTCTGCTTGTTATGACCATGTTCAGTCACAGAATCACAGAATAGTAGGGGTTGGAAGGGACCTCTGTGGGTCATCTAGTCCAACCCCCCTGCCGAAGCAGGGTCACCTACAGTAGGCTGCACAGGATCTTGTCC
>Ga0065711_1032839_pt1 | contig 26591 bp, 15 predicted proteins | sample Hoacrofraction12_FD_59098 | JGI IMG/M metagenome (GOLD analysis project Ga0065711, IMG submission 59098) | Hoatzin crop microbial communities from Cojedes, Venezuela - Epithelial fraction 12 v2 (version 2) | ecosystem: Host-associated > Birds > Digestive system > Esophagus > Crop | place... | reverse complement strand
AGGATAGGATAGGATAGGATAGGATAGGATAGGATAGGATAGGATAGGATAGGATAGGATAGGATAGGATAGGATAGGATAGGATAGGATGGAATAGTTCAGTTGGAAGGGACCTACAATGATCATTGAGTCCATCTGTCTGACCACTTTAAAGCTGACCAGAAGTTGAAGCCTGTTATTAAGGACATTGGACAAACAGCTCTCAAACACTGACAGGCTTGGGGCATCGACCACCTCTCTAGGAAGCCCGTTCCAGGGTTTAACCCCCCTCTCAGTAAAGAAATGCGTCTTAATGTTAAGTCTGAATCTCTCCTGATGCAGCTTTGAATCATTCTCATACGTTCTGTCACTGGATCCCAGGGAGAAGAGCTCAGCACCTCCCTCTCCACCTCCCCTCCTCAGGAAGCTGTAGAGAGCAATAAGGTCACCCCTCAGCATCCTTTTCTCCATACTAGACAAACCCGAACTCCTCAGCCGCTATGCATAGGATGCTCAGTCCTTTTTACCCCTCCTAAGCTGCCTCTGCAATTTGCTGCCAGGGGCAGGGGGGGCTTTGGGAGGAGTGGGCAGCCACCCAGGGTCCCAAGCCCATGTGCAGAAAAGACCCCGCTTTGGTTCGGGGCGGCTGTAAACCAGTAAAGCCCCTGGCAGCGGGACAGTCCCACCAGGCTTCAGGTGGGGGGTGTGGGTACAAAGGATCCTCTTCTTTGTTCACTTCCCCTCTGAAATTAAATTGAGGTGGAAGGAAAACTGGAGTTGAGGAGCTGAGGTGAGAGGGAAATAATTGCTGGAGGGTGGGTGGTGAAACGAGAGGAAAGAAAAACAAGATGAGTCAATGACAGGAAAAAAGGCTGGCACAGGTTAACTTTCACAACCTATCTGAAACGGTATAACAGCTTGTTGCAGCCACATGGAAGGGTCCTGCTTCTCCTCTCCCATTAGTTGTTTTTCTTTTTAATTCTGAGTTCATCCTCTTTTCTGCTACTAATGAGAGAATAAATCAGCACCGGGGTCCATAAGTCAGCGTGCAGCCAGAAGCAAGGACTATCCCGTATTCCTATGGCAACAGTGAATTGTTAGATCAGCTTACGTGTCTTGTGAAACATCACTGTGAGAAGGAAGATAAACATGGGGGAAATAAGAAAACATATACAAATTAAAATTTAATGAAGACATATTTAGTCTGAGTATGTGCCAAAGCTTTTTTGGTTGATGGAGAAATGGGGATCCAGAAACCAAACCTAATAGTCCTGGACTTCAAAGAATAGTTTAGTATTCACAGTGGGAAGGAAGGTAGAAAACAGGGGAGGGGAAGGGGCAGAATCTTCTTTTATGTGCATTAATGCATTTTATAGAGTTGAAGATGAGCAGAAGGACCATCATAACTTACTGAATAATGCATGCTCAGTGCCCAACTACGCCAGTATGGGCAGGGATTCAGGAAAGTTAGTCTAAAAATTCCATCTTAGAACTCTGAAGCATCTTTATAATGACACTTCTTAAAGTAAAATTTTAAAAAAAGAAGGGAAGTGAATCACATTTAATCCCTGTTTTAAATAGAGAACTATTATTGGCTTGTGCTAGACACAGAGAGTCTTGTTTCAATGTTAGTCATAATATTGTTAAAAGTGATCTGAATGGCTATTGAAGCCACTCCTGGAATCTCTTGCTATAATATTAGACAAAGAGAATATTTGTTTTATTTTAAAATGGTGCTTTTGAGACTCATTAAAAACTAGCACCATATGTTTATAAATGTAATATATACCAAATAAACACAGGAAACACAGTGGTGCAGTCAGTTCTTATCCTGTAACAATATTCTCTTGCTGCAGTAGGAAGAGTGCTCATTCTATTGCAGAACAGAACTATGCAGACGGTTACAGATCTTGGACACTTCTTATAGAAAGTCACCTTGTCCCTTGCAGGTGTGTGTTTACACTGAAAGTCTGGGCACGAGTGTCATTTCTCAGGTAGCCATCAGACTTGTGCAAGTCTATGGCCTTTTACACATGGTTGACTGTTCTGGGATCCAAGTCACGGTAACCCACAGGCAAGGTCTCAGAGCGTGGGATCTATCTTTTAGCTCAGCCCATGTGTTAGGCCAGAGAATGCTCTCACGGTGCTGCGGTTCAGAGCCACGTCAGCTCACTCCTTGGGTTATCGGGTCAGCAAATATACCTGAGGCTTAGTTTTCTTTCTTCTTTCTTCCATCATCTTGACAGCACCTCCAAAATAGTCCAGAGCAGCCGTTAGTTAATGGCAGAGACTTACAGAAATGTGTGTGCTCTGATACTAGTGTCCATTTCAAAAATTAAGTTGGGGACTCAATTGGGACCAGCATCTAGCTGTCTTCCTACTATTAAAGAGGCAAGAGAAAGCTATGCTATTCAGTCACGGGAACCACAAAAGGACACATTATACAGAAACTCACCTGAAATTGCAACTACAAGGTTCCAGTTATCAATCACATTACTGAGTTTTGTTCTCTACACTATTCAGCCAAACTTAATTGCTTTGTATGCAGAGTCTGGTCATTGTGGCTTAAGATGCATAAATGAAGAAAACTCATTGGGTAATAGTCATTTATAGTTGTATTCAAATTATAAATAAACATAGCTGTTTCTAGTTCTCCCTATTGTTATTCAGACTACAACCGACTTAAAATTTTCACAGGCTTCTTAGTTTTTGTAGAGAGTTACAAGTGCCAGCTATAACCCAGCAGCCATATATAGCAAGCTTCACGCATGGGCAAAGGAGCTCTGATCTGTCAGCACCTACCCATGTTTAAAAAAAAAAAGGCATTTAGCTTTTTTAAGACAGTTCAGTGTGGAAAGAATATTGAAGTCCCAGTTGCTTTCTCATTCGAAATGTGACGACTGTGCGATCCACTGGAAAAATCCACCTGGAATGTTCCATCCGGTTCAGTGATGTTGATAATTAAGTCAGACAGATACTGTGCAGACAAGTTGCAAAAAACTCTATTTCCTCTCATTCTCCTGCACTTGCTCTAATATTCAGCACTCGGATGATGCCTTTTACAGATAATTCTTCCAGACTGCACCTTTTTCTCCCGAGTTTGATACAAATCTCAAGGCTTAGGTATCCAAAGGAGTTTATCCAAACTAATTTATTTGTTTACTGTCCCTAAGCTTCTTCCCCTGCTTGCACCTGCTGGGTGTAGGGGGGGTGGCAGAGGATAACACACTTTCAGGCTTCTCATTTCTCCTATAAAGAGCCAGCAACGATTGCAGGTCTGAGTGGCATGGTTTGTAGGGGCATCTCTTAGGGTGCAGGTCCTAATTCTGACCACTGATAAGAAAATAAATTATGTATTGTTAGTGGTTTATGCATTTTTCTAGAAATCACATCCACAATTTGTCCTTCTCTTTGCCAAGGAATCCTGAAATTGAACTAGTTCTTCTTCATCTGTGGGGATTTTTTATTTTCCCCTGCATCACGTTAGAAATTCCAAGTCACAGAACAAAGAAGAAGCAAAGTTTGTTTTTTCAAAAAAAAAAAAACAACCCAGAGAGATGGTGAAAACAGCCCTGACAGCTGTACTCCGTGACTCAGTAAATTAAGACTTTTTACTCACTCCTTGCAGGGATGTGTTTAGTCTAGGTATTCTTGATTTATATATCTGTTTTTGGCTGGGTTTTTTTTTAATTCAGATTTGTAGTGATTTCATTCAATCTTATGTTTGCCTAGCATAAGAGAGATGTCGAGAAGAATGTGAATGAATTTAGTCCCTTAAAATACTTCCCTTCTCAGTTTTTTATTTAAAAGACTGCTTAATTTTTAAAGAAATTTGCCCATCTTGTGTTACAATCCACCTGAAAGTAGCAGGGGTTTGGAAGTCTGCTGGGAAATGGTCTTCGCTTCTCTCCCTCACAGAAGTGGCAGTGCACGGAGGATGCTTCTGGCAAACTGCGAATCCACAAGTGCAAGGTAGCTGGCGACATACTCACCATCAGAAAGAGGACCCGCAGCATACACTCCCGGGGATACAGCGGGAAAGACAGAGGCTGCAGCTGTGGGGACGCCGATTACCGGAACAGCAGGACCCAAAGGAAGAATCAAAGGCAGTTCTTGAGAAGCCCTAACGCGCAAAGTAAGTGTGATCTGATCTCTTGAAGGAAGGAAGGGAGGGAAAGGGGGGGCGGGGGTGGCTAGCAGAGCGTTGGTCTGTCAGCATCCTCGTGTTGTCACCTCTAATGAATATATCCCCAACTGGCAGTCCTGTCCTACCTAATTACCTCTGTAAAAACAATAAGAAGAACGAGAGCGTTTATCCTTCGGATCCCGGCGAGGGAAAGTCTTTCCGCTGCCGGTGGTGGTGATGCTCTGGGGCCACCTATCGCGATGCCCAGTCACGACAGCCCGGCAGCACCCGCGGCTCGGCCCCTGCCGTGATTGGGCTGCACCCCTGGCAAGCGGGAGTCGGCAGGCTGCTTGGCGGCAGCCCGAGGGCACCCGACACCGGGGGCACGACGGGGCTGGGGCCGCGGCCGGGCTGGAGCCGTGCCGGGCTCCCCGCCGGGACACGCGTGGGGCTGCAGTGTCCTCTAGCGGAGCCTGCGCTGAAGGGAACGTGCGGGAGGGCCGCCGGGCAGCGGGGCTGCTCGGGCTTGTTCCTGCTAACGCTTCCTACGCCAGCAGCCCAGGCACAGCAGCCGTTACTTTAAGTGGCAGGAGTCGTTTCGCCTGTCTGCCCAGCGATGGGAGTGGAGTTCTGCAGCTGTAGCAACACAAGCGGACTTGGATTGGAGAGTTTATTCGAGACCTGGCTGTATTCTCCTCCTTGCTATCTAGAATACTGGACTGGGGGGTGAAACAAAGATGGGGCTTTAAAATAGGAAGATGAAGTCATGTGAGAAATGCACAGGTTAGAAGATGCTGCACAGGTGTCTATAAAATCAGAAAATAATGTCAGTATAACTCAGAATATTTCCCGATTTAAAACCTCCCTCACTCTGTGTGTGAACAACAATCCCTGGTATTCTTTGTACATTCAATCACAATATTATCTGTCTTGAGTTGTTTCATAGCTCAAAGTAAATGCTGCTTTGATGTAATTTCTTCCATTTGTTTGGTGTGATCTAAGGAACTTCACAGCGTGTACAGGCAGACCACTGCTGAGAAGTCTACGTGTCACAGACTGCCAGGGTGATTTTCAAACTGGGCAATGTTCCCCGAAGTGATATTTTCAAGGGGAGATGCCTAAGTACCTTGGGCAGAGAAGGTGCTGCCAGCATACCAGCAAGGGCTGAATGGGGACTGCAACTGGAGGCGAAGCGACTTGGGGAGAGAAAGCAGGGCAGTATGGAAAACTTCTGAAGGGGGCATCAGAAAAAGTCCATTTGTTATGCTTTTCTCCTTTACAACATTCTTATTGCTCTTCTCTCCTCCTCCTCCAAATGCACCTTAGCACTCATCTGAGTAGAGCAGAAAAAGACTTGTGATGCTGAGACATTGTTAAGGGAATGACTAGTTCAGGCTTCAGTTTTTAGATAATTTCTTCACTGAAAGAGTGGTCAGGCATTGGAACAGGCTGCTCAAGGACATAGTGGAGTCACCATCCCTGGAGGTGTTTAAAAAACGTGTAGATGTGGCACTTTGGGATATGGTTTAGTAGGAATGGTGGTGTTGGGTGGATGGTTGGACTTGATGATCTTAGAGGTCTTTTCCAGCCTATGATTCTATGATTCTGTGACACTTGGATGAGATGCTTATATATTCCAGACTCTTTCAGTGACTTGATTAACAAGTATAGTATCATCAGAGACTGTTACAATGCCAGAAATTGTCCCATCTGACCCTATGAATCTTCGTGCACTATTTTATTAAAGGGTAACATGGTTATAAATCAGAAAGATGCTTTGAAACTAGTTTTTTTTCTCTTCAGGAAGATGAATGTCTTCATTGACTTGACTGGGAAGTTTTTTTCACCTGACAGCAGGCAACCACTGAAGCAGTTTAGAAGGACAGAGTGGTTTGAATGAAGAGCTGAATGAGGGTCACTGTCTGCACTTCTAAAAGATTCTTGTGGGAAGGGTTCAGTGTGAGTCTGTCAAAGACACTGACATAAAAACCGCCGTAGAACCAACACTACCTGCCAAAGGCAGTACTTTTGTACGGCTCCCGTTTTATTCTGCTGCATGAATTATTATTAGCTGCTAGGCGACAAAGGTGTGCTCAGCACAGATGTGACAAATGGAAATGCTCTACAAGTGATTTTTACAAGCTGAAATAGGTATTTCTAGGGCTCTGCACATGTGATTTTGCTAGACAGAGCATGCTTTGGTGTGGTATTGGCAGTGGGTTTTATCAACCTGATTGGGGATAAGTGTGCTGAGCAAAAGAAGTAAATTGTGTAAGGCCTTCCAGACAGAGCCCGAACACGGGTGTTCTTGTACATCACATTAGAAAAACTCTCATGTAGTTAATTGTCTTAGTTAATCATCTGACTCACACACTGTTGTACTTGAAAACCCCAAGACAGTAACTAAAAGAGCTGTAACACTACTGAGCTCAGAGCTTTCAACAGGTAAAAGCGACACAATAAATCTCACTGTAGCTCTACAACGCAGCAAGTCTTCAGTAGTCTATGAATTGTACACATAAATATGGATGATGTGTGTGTCAAAGTATATATACTTGTATATATATGTAGAGATACATATACACTAAGATATGATGGGTTCTTGCCCTTTTAATGCCTATGTTTAAAAAGGAAAAGGTGTTATCCTTTTAAAAAGTCATTTTTATTATAAAGCACAAGTCAAACTTCTGTCATGTGTCAATTTACACCTGGTGACCTTGTTTCACAGTACTGAATGGTTTCATTTTAGAAAATAGTTTCTAATCCTGTGGTCTCTGATTTTTTGAGTGTATTTTTCTAGATGTCTGATTTCTGAGCTACTGATTTTATCAGGAGATATAGATGCTAACTGTGGCACAAGGTCAGACTAGCATGAAATGTAGACCTTGAAGCAATCGAAATTTCATGCTACATTTGAAAGTGTGGGCCACGACATAACAAAAGATCATTAAATAAGTTTCTGTGAAACCACAGAAAAAATAAGCTGTTTTTACTGAACAACGCTTTTGCTCTTTGGAGTATGCTTTGTGTTCGTGGCACGGGTTGTGTAGATACGTATGTGCAGCTGGGAATGTTTCTTTCTTCTGCTTCAGAATACAAACCCCGATTTGTTCACACTCGCCAAACCCGCTCCTTGTCTGTGGAATTTGAAGGCGAAATATATGACATAAATCTGGAAGAGGAAGAACTGCAGGTGTTAAAGACCAGAAGTATCACCAAGCGTCACAATGCTGGAAATGAAGACACAGCAGAGGAAACCCAGGGTGCTGCCGGTGGTGCAATGATTGCTGATGGCACTGACGCTATAGGTCAACCCAGCTCTGTCAGAGTCACGCACAAGTACGATTGCTTTTTCTGTGGGTTTTTTTTCCTTAAAATGAAATCTTCTTAATTTTCTAATTGTATTCTCTCTCTCTCCATTTTTCATGATTTTATAGTTACATTATTTAAGAACTTAAAATTATCATTGTAACTTTTAGATAAACCTGAGTTGTATTTGTTAGTAGGTGGAATCATTTAACTTTAGTATGTGTGTTTTAAAGGGAGGCGTCTAGTTTAGGTTTAATTTCTGAGGAGTAGGCATCTCCAGAGGGAGATTCATCCTCTGATTCGAAACATGCATCTTGTGACAAATTAATCGCCCTGTGAACCTGACACTCTTCCTGTTCTTTATAAAGCCTAGGCTACCAGCTTAGCACAGAGGCCTAAATTTGAGACAACTGCAATCCCACTCTAAATGAGGACAGATTAGATCAGTCACATCATCATTCTTAATGCTTAGTTGTTTGCAGCCACAAACATCAGCAAAGATACATTTAGACCTGTTTATCTCTAAAGAGACCTGCAATCACTTTTCCATCCTGGAAATCTGAACAAAAAGGCAAAAAATCTCAAAGTATTTTTTAATTTAAGAAAGCTAATATGATTGATCTGAACAGCCAGGCAGATGCAGGCAACAAAAATCTTCAATTTTAACCTTTTTATTGTATTTTAAATGTAAATGGCATTTCTCTGTTTTCTTTTCAAACACAAAGGAAAACATAAACAAAAATTATATTTTTCTAACCTTGAAAATTTCCAGCCATGGCATTAATAAAGCCTTAAATGGTTTTCTGGAAAAATTATTTCCCCACGAAGCATTCTGACGTGGGAAGAAACAAGTATCTAAACCTTCCTTTCTGCTATTCTTATCTAAAAGTGAAAGAAGGGTTCTGATGACATAGGACCCAAGAAAGGTTGTGTCTATAAAATTGGAATATTTCCCAAATTAAGGAATTTTTGCTTGTCAACATGGAGACTTTGAAAGCCTAGTCTGCTGGACTTTCTGTCTCAGTCCACCTCTTCAGCCTTCCACGTGGGGTTTTTTTTGCTCTTGGTAGAGCTGTTTTTTCAAGCACTGATATGAATGGGTTTGTCATTGCACCCCTTTTTAACTTGAGTGTTCTATCCGCTTTTTTTTAATGACCTGTTTGAACTGCTTGCTCTAACTTTGATTCTTATTGATCTTTATTGATTATACTGATCTTCAGCCCATTGGCTTATGTTTTGTTCTTGACTGCTTTGCATACTTGGAAGATGAGTCACATTTGTCTGGCAAGAGGAATGTATTTCTCAGCAGCTAGTGGTGAAATATGAAATGGCATGGTTTGTTAACAAGAGGCTTTAAATTTTGAACAGATTTTTATTTCAGTTTCAATTTCATTTCTGACTGGATTAAGAAACCCCAAGATGGCACTGACATTGCCTTTTGGCTTAGCAGGCCCAGAGCATCTGTCATGGATGAGGATTTATTTTTATTTTGCAGAGAAAACAGATTGAAGCAACTATTAATATTTTAAAGTCAACTTGAGAAGAGGTTGTAGACTTTATTTCTTAGCAGACTATAATAAAAAACTGATTTAGGAATGTTAGAGGAATGAGAAGAAATGGGTTTGTGATTGGGAAACCACCAACTTTCTTTTTCCTATTTGTTAAACTCATACCTACAGATGTTTTATTCTCCCAAATGACACTATTCACTGTGAGAGGGAGCTGTACCAGTCTGCAAGAGCCTGGAAGGACCACAAGGCTTACATTGATAAGGAGGTAAGAGGTATTTTAAAATCTGAGTGAAGTTTTTGCACTGCTACCTTTTCAAAGAATAATCCTGACTTGGAAATATTCTCCGCAGATTGAAGCTCTCCAAGACAAAATTAAGAATTTGAGGGAAGTTAGAGGACACTTAAAAAGAAGAAAACCGGATGAATGTGATTGTAGTAAACAGAGGTAAGAGAGATGGCACTCAACACTGAAAGCTACACCAATTGCTAAGGCTTACACGTTTTCCAAATTTTTTGAGATGGAAAAGAAAGAACACAAGGATTATTGATATTTATAACCACTGTAGGTACCCATTTTAAGTAGTTCCCATTTAAGAGTAGAAGATACTGTGAATCAAAAGGAGATAAATGTTAAAATTTTAAGATTAAATATGTTTGTACTCTACTAACATATTTGAACCCAACTGTAGTTTTCCTATAAACTAGCATAGGATCACTCACACAACTGTAACTTCTTTAAATGAAGAGAAAATACTAAGTCATTCTGTGTAGTTCCTTAAGAAAATTTCAAAGATGGTATCTTCCTGGCTTATTTTTCTGTTGAAAATTGTTTAATGACTTGATAATTCCTAATAATTTTCTCTGTAGCTATTACAACAAAGAGAAAGGGATAAAGGCCCAAGAGAAACTCAAGAGCCATCTTCATCCCTTCAAGTAAGATTGTTATCTTCTCACTCTCTCAGCTGACTCTTTGGTGACTGGAGAAATTTAATTTTGGGGGTTTGGGGCTTTTTTTTTGTGGAGAGGGGAAAGGAGGAGACGAGGGAAAGAAAAGATCACATACAGCAAGCTCTCACAAGAAAACTTCAGTAGTTTTGGACAGATTTATAGAAGTTTATGGATAATAATTTTAAAACCTATTGATAGAAAATAGATGAAATTCATTACTTCAGAAGCTGATTGACCTCACAATTGTTAAAAAGATCCAGTTAAACCTAAATGCAACAGTGCATCACTTCTCTTGCTTACTGAAGAGAATGCCTTGTGAAAACAGCTGGAGTGGAAGCTGAGCTACAAGAGGAGTGCATTCTCATCCTTTTGTCTTTAAGAAAGCCAGAAAGTTGTAAAAACTGTTAGTGCTGTTGTTAACCAAACAGAGACTGTTCTCTGTCAGCCGAGTCCAAATTTGTCTCTGAACAGAGAAGCAGCACAGGAGGTGGATGGCAAACTGCAGCTGTTCAAAGAGAACCGGAGGAGGAAGAAGGAACGAAAGGGGAAAAAGCGCCAGAAGAAAGGAGATGAGTGTAGCCTTCCTGGACTGACATGCTTTACCCATGACAACAACCACTGGCAAACAGCACCGTTCTGGAACTGTAAGTCTTATGTCCACGACAGAGTTTCCACTTCATCCAGTCAGAGCATTATTTTGAAGAACTGGCACTTAGTAATGCTGCTGCTGCCGTTATTCTCAAGTGTGAAGGAAGAATGTCACTTGAGTATGCTTGTAAATGATGCACTACTTATTTATATGAAATTATCGCAAGAGGCTCCATGCTAAACAGTGCAGAAACAAAACATAGAGCTGGTCTCTAAAACATAGACTTTTGTAACCAGCCACTGAGATTTGTGTCAACTCTGAAGATGACCAAATATTTCATAGGAATTTTAACTGGGTTTCTGCTTATTAATAATCACCTTATTCTTCCAGTTGTCACAAATATGTTTTGGGACTTGACCTTTAATGTTGTCACAAAATTCCACACATAAAAGGTCTACTTTAATTTTATCATCTTGATTTCAAAGAGTGTCATAAACATCTTCCCTTATCGTGAAGAAAATACAGGTGCTATTGTTTATGAATTCTTCACAATATTTCCATTTTTTGATACTCTAAAAGAATTTTAAAATCACAACTATGAATGCTCATCTGGTGTATACATACAAATATTAGAGCTAGAAAATATCTTAAATTTAAATTCCTTTAAACTTCAGGGTATATAGATAATCATTCTGTCGAGGCATGCTTCAACATTTCTCGGTATTCAGCATTAACGAAAAATACCTTTCTTGTCTTTGGTGGTGGAGGAAGAAAAGTGATTGAAAACTTTACTTGCAAAAACTTCAAGATCAAATGATGATTAAGTTACAACACATTTGACTCCAAGCATAAAATATGCGAAAAAAAATTTTTCATTTGGAGAATGAAGTTGTCTCCTAGTGATAATCTGTTCTGATTGCACTAGGACTTTTGCTAATATGCTTTTTATATTTTAAGATGTTCCTAAAATAGTCATATGCATTATTTTTGTTATAAAGACAACAATTAAATTGGCTTACTACTTTTTAAGTGTGGAATAACAGTTAAGAAAAGTGTTCTCATGGTGCTGTGCATTCTGGCAATGCTCCAGCAACAGTCATGGGGTAAAAAACCGTCCCTTTGACACAATCCATAACCTAAAAGAAGAGCTAATGTATTATAATACCATGACTATTTTTATGAAGTTTGTTCAAAATATTGATACTGTTACAGCTAGTCATAGTACTAATAACAAATCTAAATAAATCTGAAAAAAGATCTAAGGCAGTATTAATATTTTACTATTGGAATCAAAGAGACACTCTTCTACAGCAAAACTTTGTTAGCAGGTTGTTTGAAAATTAAGAGAGAACTTTCCTACAGCCTTTTCTGCTGGCAGAACAAGATTATAGGCAAGATATACCCAGGTGTCCTCTGCGGCTGCTCCCATCACTGTAACACCTGGATCCAGGTGTCTTCAGCCTGGAGCAGAAGCCTGCTCTAGGTTTCCACAGGCTGAAAAGTGAATGCGAGGTGTAATCCAGTTACATTGCTTGAGGTTGTCCTACAAAGGCCTGACCAAAAGATTCAATTTCCCTCTTATCTGTGTAGCAAAAAAATGGAATGAGGGATTGCCGTTCAAAATAACAGTTAGGTGGTTACCTTAGGAAAACTGCAGCCCATCAGGGAGAGCTGCTTATAAAGAGGCACAGGATGATCCATCGGTCTTCCTTCCCACCTTGCTTCTTCCTTCTTTTCTGCAGTCAAGGTGCCAGGCAAGCTCCCTGCTTGCAAACCCATCTCTTCGCTGCCTAATTGCTCTCGCTCGCCTCGTTCCCATACACTGCCTCGCGCTTTCTGGGCTGCGGTGGCATTTCCATCTCACTTGCAATATCAGCTAGCACTTTGACCTTCCTCTGTAGTGCTTACATTTCTGCCATTTTCTCTCATACTTACATCTCGGAGGCTGTGCTAGGTTACTGTTGGGGGAAATGGTACCTTTGTATACAGTAAGCAGTTCCAATGAATCTTGTTGTATACAAATCTCAAGGATCAGGATCCGTGCTGTTGTTTTTTAAAGTCTGAATTCTGCTCAATCCCAATAAATAATATCTAACTCGGAACGGAATATGCCTCATTAACTACAGGATTCACTATCTTCTGCTTTCTTTAACTGTATGTTTGTGAAAACTATGTTAGCAACATTTATTCTGTTTTAAATGAGAATCTAACATTATTCAAACAGATCTTTTTTTTTAATTTGGTCTAGAATTTAAGTACATGAAGATCTGTAGAAATTTCACTAGCAAAAGAAACAAGCAGATTATTTTCCACTGAAAACTAATAACTTGTTTCTTTAATTACAGTGGGCTCTTTCTGTGCTTGCACAAGCTCAAATAACAACACTTACTGGTGTTTGCGAACAGTTAATGACACCCACAATTTCCTCTTTTGTGAGTTTGCCACTGGCTTCTTGGAATATTTTGATATGAACACTGATCCTTATCAGGTAAACCCTGTTCCCTGTTATAAAATATTGTTCACCGGACTCCTCTAGGGCTTTTTTATTTCTGTTAACAAGTATTTTTTCCCTCCATTCCTCTTCTTCTCAGCTGACGAATACAGTACATACAGTGGAAAGAGGCATTTTGAATCAATTACACGTACAGCTAATGGAACTGCGAAGTTGTCAAGGCTATAAGCAGTGCAATCCAAAGCCAAAGGGACTTGAAACAGGTACAAGAAAAATAAAAGTGTTTATTTCCATTTTATTCCCTTCTTTTTATCTGCTTAAGTACTAATTGTATCCATGAAGTGTTGCTTTCCTGAGTGTTGTTTGGAACAGTTTGGAATGATCCACATATACACCATCCTGCACAGCCACATGAACGCAACCAGCAGGAAGCTTCTTGCAAGTTTGCACCGGTTATTCTGGACAGATATTGACAGCAAACAACAACATTTGACAGAAATGCTCAAAAGTTTATCATGTTATTTGAGCTAATCAATAAGAAACATCTGCAGATCTCCACAGTCATAACTCTTTTCTCTGTTGCAGGGTTTATTTGGTTAGGTTTTGCCTCTCGGTAGCAAGTGAGGTGTTAAATCCTGTCTTTATTCCAATTGCTGTCTGCCTATGTGAACAACCTCAGGCTCTACACCACAACTGAGACTTAACATTGCAAACTTCTAATCAGCAGTAGTCTCCTCCATTTTCGGGAAAGCAGTATTTCTTTACAAGAGTCTTTGAGTACAAAAATAGCTGTTATTTATATTTCATAACTCCGGAATTCATTGCACACAAATTTGGTTGATTGAATCTTGTGATTTTTTTTTCAGGAATATTCCCTTCTACGTAGTTTGTGGTGTTGCACCTTTGTATCTCTTTCTTCGGCTACAAATGTTTCTCTTTTTTACATTATCTAATTATTTGGGGGTTTCATTATTTTTGAAAAACTGGGGTTTTTCAGTTCTTTTATATAAAACTTCCAGGAAATCTTTGTTGGACTGCAGCTCTGTCTTTATTTAACACAGTACATTTCTTTTTAGGAAGTAGATGCTGTGCATGGAAAACTACATTGTGAATGGTTTTAAAAGTTCTAAACACTAACAAAAGTTACTCTTGTATTTTCCTATATCAGGAAATAAAGATGGAGGAAGCTATGATCCACACAGGTATCCACACTTTTTTATTCTCCTCAGCAGCTTCTTTCCAAATAATTGCATGACTCCAGTCCATTTCAACTAATGTCTGTATCCTGCCATGTTGCACACAGCATAGCTTTCGACGCATGCATTTTCTAACTACTTTACACTGAATTTGGCCATTGTTTTTCAGCTCTACCATTCTGCATTTAACATAGCTCATTGTCATAGCAAGACTTCATATGGCTCATACTTCATGCCTGTATTTCTTAGATGTTTACACAGGGAAAATGACACAAAAAGAATCACCTTTTTTGGGTTGTTTTCCTCTTGCTGGGTGGATTTTGAATGGGTTGGGGTTTTTTCCTGGTTTTATTTAGGAAGCCTACAGAGCTGCTTTGTAAATGTATAACAAATGTGCATAAAAAGTTCATTTTCTGAGGTGTATATGTATCCAAAAAGCCTAATCAAACCTATGGAAGGAAAGTAAAACCTTCTCACTGGCTTTAGGAAACATTGACAGATGCTGCTTTAAGCAAAAGCAGTGCTCAATGTGAGCAGCATGTGCTCAAAGTCAGCGGGAGACAGTTCAGTAAGCGTAGCACAAAGGTGAGGCTCCTTTGGGCCGGAGGGCCGATGTTTTCAGACCAGATCGCACACACATGAAACGAAATTTCTTAGAAAGGTTGTAATATGTGAGCTGAGGAAGGGCGCCAGGCAAGGGGTTTTTTTATACCTGATGCTTGAACCTGAGCAATACATACAAGACTGCTGTCTGCAAGTATATTGATCTGTTTGCAGGTGTATTTATCATACCTACGTGTTTATGACGCAGAGCCCAGTTCCTCCTCCTGGTGCAGGAACCTGTCAAACATAAAGGAAAAACCTGCAGAGACTGAAAAAACTCAGGTCTGAACAGCGCTGCCCATGCTGTTCAGTGGGCAATACTTGTACTCAGGGGAAAAAAACTGACTGGAAGAATTCTATCAAGTGTCGTATTAAGACTTAATATCTTCTCATGGTAGTTTTATACATTTTCAACTCAAGCACTTCGGTGGAGTAGCTCCTGATATACGTTCTTTGCCTGAGATGTAAACTGGGTCCAAGGAGTATACAAGTCCACAGAAAACCTTTTTTCACAGGGTCTTCTGAAAAGAACCTTGTCCTTAGCTTCCAGCAGCCAGGGAACAATTAAGAATATGTATTTAAATGTCTTATAGATCTCCAGTTTAAGCAGCTAATTTTTCCTTGCAGCCGATTTTGTATTTTCTCACTTGAGTAGTTTTGGGATCCAGGAAAATTATTAGCTTTTGTTTGGTTATATCCCAGGTATTTACATTGCTCGTTACAGCCTGGTGGGAACTGGTTACTACAATGATAGAAAGTAGTCCCTGTAATTATGCTTTCAAGTCTTTCATTAAAAGAAATCCTTGTAAGCTTCCTCATTTTAACTACAGATCCTACAGAAATGGCATTTTTTAATTGTAGGATTGCATAAAATTGTAGAGAACACAGGATTAATCTTTAAATTATATCTTGCTACACTGTTTAGCAATGAATACTTTTTAACTCCTGATACCAAGTCAGTAACATCCCGCTACTGAGATAAATAGCAGGTACAGTATAAGCAAGTGACATTGCTCCGTGCTGTTACACTCCAGCCACCCAGTTTCTTAGTATACGCAGATGCTCGAGTTCAATGTTTTGGTCCAAGCCCCATCCTGGTGGAAATTGGTGGGGTTTTTTTCTAAAACAAAAAAAATTTAAATGAACAGAAAACATTTCTTCGGAATCATTAAAATGATGTCTTTGAGTATCCTTTTCTTGATGCCTGCAGAGGAACCAACAGAGTAAGAAAGGAAAAGCTCCACGCTGCTAAGTCATCTGAGCTACCCCTTAGGCTTCCTTCAGACCATGTAGTTTGTTCACTCAGACCTGTTTCCAGTTCAAAACCTCCTGAGTTAGTACAGCACTTTGGGTGTTGCAAGTACAATATTGGGACAACAGGCTGGTATGGAAACAGTCAGTATAGCATTGTTTGCTTAACACATAGGGAGAGAGCTTCAGCAGGAGAGAACTGGTGTCACCTGTGTGCTTTGATGGACAGAACACGACTCTGAGACAAGGATGATAACGCGTTGTGGGAACTGCATGCTCCTCTCTCCTCCCCTGCTTGTCTGAGGTTTTTCAAAGCCGCCACGGAGATGACTGTACCTACTTGTCATTAGTCTCAGTGGAGAGATATCCAAATCCCTTATTAGTTTTGAGACAACGCAGCCACGGATGGCATCATGGGACTTCAGGGTGTGATAATTGGAGAGCGAAGCTTAGCTAATTCTTGATTCTAAAAAATTGGAAGATGTGTTACTGTGAACAGCTAGCAACAACTTTTCTCTCTTTGGGGTTTATGACATAGCTGAGAGATTCCAAAATAATGATTGAGGAAACCACTGCCATGCTGTTACTCAAATGCAACTCGTCTGCACTTTCCCATTTCACACCTATTTGTAATGAGATTTCTTACAGGGGAAAACCTTTTATTTTCTCTCTCCTTCCCCTTGTATACTTCAATTTCAGTGGGAAACTTTTCACACTTACTGCTAAATTGTGGAATTAAGCTGTGAGGTGACTTGCTTAGCCGATGAACACATGGTCAGCTCTAGGACCTTAAGACTGTGCCTTCCTGTTTGTTTAACGTGTATGAATACAAGCTACCTCTGTCCCATGTGTTTAAACAAGTTACTTTTTTCTACTTGACATGAAGATCACGGAAAATTCCCAGTGCCTTTCCAGCTGTGAAACTCCTCTGAGACTGCAGAAACAGTGCCACATTTAGAGGGGAAAACAGACCTAGCACGAAAGGCCGTGTAGCTCTGACATTCTTTGAGCTATTTTGTGGGAATACAGCAAACTGCTTGCTGATCTTACTTCTCTGCAGCACAGACCCATTGCCCCACTGCTGAGGCTCATGAGAAACCCTGCTCCCCTTTGCAGGTCCCCAGACCTCCCCTCTGCCCACGCTGCCACCCCAGCTTGCCCAGCGCAATCCCTTGTCCCACTGCCTGGGACAGGCAGGAGAGGCTCCTCCGGGCCAAGGGCACCTTTCTGGCCCCTGCTTTACCCCCACTGCACTGGTCCATCTCCAAACCTGTTACTGGTCAAAGGGCAGCACTCCAGTTTCAGCTTCTGCCGTCACATACCAAACCGCTTTGGCCCCTGACTGTTTGTTCTCCTACACAGGCTCTGATATGGCAAAGAAAAAATATATGAATCTATTAATTCAAATAACAACAGAGCAAAATTTAAATATTGTCGCATTTGCAGTGTGGTTAGTATCTTAGAGGGTTTGGTGACTAAATTCCTCAAAAATGCATCCCTTCCTATGATGTTTTCTAGGCCCCTTTAAACCTCTAAGAACTGGAATCATAAGACTTCTTTCTTGAAACCTCTGCAGTATTTAATTATTTTTTATTTCAGGAAACAAATTATCCATAATTTGACTTATGAAGATGTGATCATGCCATGATTTAATTTCTCTTCTCTACTTCAGGAAAAGAAAGAAGGAAGACACTCTGTCATAGCTGTCCTACCAAATCCAAAAAGCTTGTGTTGCTTCCTATGACAGGGAGTTTGCCAAGTGCTTGAAAAAAAATATTTCTAGAACTTGCTTTAAAAAAAAAAAAGATATTTAAATTTTACATTGTGAAATATTTACAGCTGCAGTATTAAGCAAACAAATACCAGCTAAGATCAAAGATTCAGGTGTTTCTAACTAAAGAAAGTGGTGTGCCTTTGGTGGGAACAGAATAAGGCCCCTTATCATAAGAAAATCTCAAGGTTTTTTTCTGACCATAATGACATTTTTCTGACTTTCCATATGATGGACTAAGTATTGGAGAACTTCTTTCCACTGTGAAAATCCCAAGCTAGTAAAGAAGCAGCTAATATAAGCTATGATAGATACAAGTTTTATCTTCTTTTTTACTTGAACAGCAAGAAAGATTGCATTAGAATGCAAACAAATTAATGGAGATGCCAATAACCCACTGTAGGGATGAAGGGCACAATACAGATAACTGTTTGTGGTCAGTTCACACTGTTGGACCATAGCCATTTGAACTTCCAAAGTAATTACTACTGGCCTACATGCCTGTACAGTTTTCAGCGAGAGAAAAAGCCATCTCAGTGAACCAATTACTAAATATTGCCTACAACACCATTTGTAAGGACAAATTTGCCACTTTTCCTGACAGACTTTTGCATTACCTGATCAATTTTTCCTTGTAGTCCACTTTGTTGATAACATCTTTGGATTGAACACAGTCTACATAGTGAATTAAATTCAACACTGGTGTTCAGCATTAAAAAATTTTAAATTTCACGTTACTTTTGATAATCTGGGTCACTATAGTCACTGCAGTGACTTATAAAAATCTTTTGGAAATAGATTTTCCTTCACGTCTTTGCCATTTCTGGCTCTGATTAACATAAAATGAAGTTCCATTGCTACTTTTAAACTCCTATGTTTACCGCTCATTCAAACTTACTATTTGATAAAACCGTTAGACATTTTCTTTGAAAGCTTTTTTTTAATAAAAAATATAGAAAACCTTTAGGAGGTTCTATATCTGTATATGTTAACACTATTTTACAGAGTGGTGCAGTCCTATAAATTAATTCACACCAAGATTTTATAGTTTTTATTTCTCCTAATTGCTCCACGTAAATTAAAATCGATGTTCACAAAGTAAATAAAACACTACCTTTGGCTATCATTTATTAAATAAAATGTGGCAGGCTGGTTTGTAGACCATATGTCTCGAGCTACCCAGACACCAAATTCCTGTGGGTGTTGTTGAAGTTCAGGTCACTATTGGCTTTCAGAGATAGTCCCATCTTTTATACTTAACCCTTGTTCTTTTATTCCATATTTTGGTGGAGTGTTCAGGAAAGGCGAATGGATTATTCACGTATTGAATATCAGAGGAAAGATTATCTCTGACTGTCATCACAAAGCCCCATTAGATGAGATTTTGCTCTGTTTAACTCAGCCCAAGGATGTAGCAGAAGACAGGGAGCTTCTTGCTGTGCGTTCAGCTGGAGCTGTGAACACACCTGAGGCCAGAATCACTGATATGATGACAGAAGGTGTGGAACGTCTTACATGTGTTACGAATAGTGGTGCTTTCAAGCAAACTGGAGTAGAAACACATATGTAAGCTTTGTCTGCAGTTTTAAGCTGGTGTTCACCATTACGCTTTATTCTTTCTTTCAACAGAGGACAATTATGGGATGGATGGGAAGGCTAACCTGCCCAGTTTCACTGGAGACATCGACTGGCAAGGACTGGAAGACTTGTACAGTGTGAATGAAAGTGTATATGACTACAGAGACAACTATAGACTTAGTCTGGCTGACTGGACTAATTACTTGAAGGATGTAGATAGAATGTTTGCACTGCTGAACAGTTACTACCAGCAAAATAAACCAGACAAGGCTAACACTGCTCAGAGCAACAGGGGCGGGGATGAATCATCCACGCTATTTACCTTGGTGGAAATGACTTCTGCTGAAGAATCGAGTGGCCTGCCCACAGAGGAGTTGCAGCTTATGGTGCCAACAGACTTTGCAGCCCTCACTTTGAGCACGGAGAATTTAAGTCAGGAGGGGAAACTTGAATTAAACGATATTCCTGAGAAAAACAGTTTGAATGACGCACACTGGAGAAATAATCATCAAGCTGAAAAACAGATGGAAGATAAAGAATCGGACCATTTTGGTATGGATTTCAGTGGAAACGGTTTAATAGAGTTGGAGTCCCGGCATAGTTTCATGCTACAACCCATTAGTATTTCTCAAAAAGACACTCATCAGGACAGTGATGCTGTGGAAAATATATTTGAAGATCAAATATATCTTCCCATGAGGTCCGATGAACCCATCGTTCATCAGGCTGTAAAGGTGTCCATTAGGGATTCGTCTGTCGGTACCCAGAAAACAGGAACTTTCTTGAAAAAAACAGAACAGAGTCTTGCAGGTGAAAATTCACAAATCCTAAATGTAGAAGGCAGTGCCTCATCTCCACTCTCCTTGGACTGATCAAGTGGTAAACCATTAAATAAGTTCTCCTTCTTCTTATTAGCAAATTAATCAAGGTAATCACGACAACAAACATTCCATGTTTATTGTAGATACCTTTTGCAGCTAAATTGAGCCCAGTCCAGTATTTGTCTGTGCATTTGTTTTATTCACACGCACGTACTTTCACTGTAATTCTCCTCTCTGAGAAGCAAGATTTCCACTTTTTAGTGAAAACAAACAGTGTTAACTTTCAAATGCAGTAGCACATTCTCCAAAAGCTAAAAATTATTTCTTTGACTAGGATGTTCAAGTTCCTTTCTATATTTTCAAATGATCCCACCATGAAGAATGTTTCAGTCCACCCAATCTGTCTGCATAACGTCTTTTGCATAAATTATTTTAACCACTGGAAATTCCTAATGTCACACTTTTAAGTAAAATGCACTTTTAAAATCTGTATGCCATACTGTTTATGAATCTCATACCTTACGTGTTCTGAGTTTGCTCATTGTCTCCTGTAATTATGAAACCAATAAACAGATTGACAGGAAAGAGGTAAACGGAATAGATTGTGGAAACAGACTCCTTGAATATTGTTTTAGCAAAAATATTGCATGTTTTTGTTACTTTGATTTAATTAAATTTACTTTCAGAAAGGTATGGCTAATCTTTGTTAACTGTAGGAGGATTTGTTTAAATGGATTGTTTCCTTATATGTTGATATTGTCAGTATTAAAAATCCACGAGGTTTTTTGACTTTATTTTTTTTTTGCTAATACTGGTAGAAAGGTTTACATCAATACATGTATGCTTTTGTCACCACATCTGATTTTTACTTTGCTGAACAGTATCTTGAAAGCATCATTATCATTTTGAGACTTAAATTCTTTTTGTTTTAAACAGGCATCAAAGGGAACGATAAAATCATGTTAGATTTACATTATTTTAGATAAAAAAGGCACATGAGGTAAAAAATAGTAGTTTAGATAATTTTTGTTGTTGTATTCTAAATTTTTTCTTGAACTTTACCAAACATTAAATTTTATAAAGTATAATACAAAAATGACTTTGAAAATCTGTATTACTCGAAACTTAACATCTTCCCTTGCTTTTTTATAAATTTCCAAATAATTAGCACAACAATAACGAAAGAGAATTACCTCAAACAGATGTAATTCCACAGTGTCCAATTCATGGGTATTTCCTATCTGTTACATGTTATTTAGTGTAGTGAGTGTTTTGTGGCTATTGCAAGAACTGCAGGTTAAACTTACATTCATTGCATTGTATTTTAAGTTGAAACTTTTTAAAACGGAGATTCTTTTAGAAGGATTTTAATAATTTTAGGAAGCGGTCGTTTTGATGGACTCTGTATATATGTTAAAATTACTAGCTCTTTATCTGATGTATGTGTCATGGGCTGATTGGTAGAAAAACATATTTATGGTCATGAATGATGCTGTTTGTACATAGGTTTTAAGTTACTAGGATACAGACTGTGTTTTTAAATCTTGTATAATATTTCTGTGATACTTTTATAGAACAATTCTGGCTTCGGGAAAGTCTAGAAGCAATATTTCTTGAAATAAAAAGTGTTTTACTTTACCTGCTTCAGAGAAGTTCAGATGATCCAATTTTCCTCCTAATTAAGACTTATTTTAAAAATATGTAAATGGTTTCAGTTTTAAGAATCCATCCACATATAAAGCAATGGGTAAGAAAATAACACACTACATTCTGTTAGCCATAAATTATTCCTGGAGATTGTGAATAATATATATATTTTTTGTTTAAGACATGCTGTGATTTTATTTTATTTTTTAAATTCCCAATTCATCTGACCCTTTCTTCCTTGAAGTCAATGCACCGAGCTGCAAAACCGGTGGTTCCCAGAAGTAAAGCAATGTCACACGGTGCCCTCCCCTGCCTTGCCACTTCTCCCCTTCCCTGCAGACCCCTCCCTGTGACAGCAAAGCACAGCAGACTGGCCATGCAGGGCTTAAAGAGGGTGGACCACAGGTCTCTAGTCAGGTGGAGCGTCTCCTTGCACAAGAGTCTTCACAAAAGGGAATTCAGTTTTCAAGGTAAAATCTCCCTTGCTTGCACTCTGCACTTCTTCGATGGTGTGTGAGTAAGATCAGCTTTGTAAGCTAAACTCAGCCTCTGGAGCTATGCTTCTTGAACCCTTCTTCCTTCTACACAGTCCTTGGGCACTGACGCTCCTGCAGACATGAAGTTACAGGTGATGCTTGTGGGAATCAGGAGAGGGGATCAATGGTTAACCTAAGTGTTCAAAAATCAGTTGTTGCGATGCTAAACAGACCCCTGAGAGATGCCTGCCCCCGGAAAGCACACTGGCAAGCACAGGATGTATTTCAAAACAGGCAGCTGAGTAGGCTGACCCAGCAAGGTTGGGAGAACTTTAAGGACAAAGGCAACTTGAAGCAAGATCCCATACAACTACCTCACCCCTATCCAAGTGCAGAGAATTATCTAGTACCAGCCACGTGCCCTCCATTGTTTGAAAGTGCATTTCTTGGAAAGAAGCAAGCAAGATCCTTTCTTCCCTCTTAACACATGGGTAGAGATAGAGAAGTGAATGGTGCAATAGTGTGGTCCCCCCATTCATCCCACTTGTCCTTCCTTCTTATGGGTGAGCTTGAAGTACTCACTCAGGAAATTGAAGCGATGGCATCTTCCTCAGCTTGAAAGTGGTCAGCCTTCCTTCTGCCAGGACAGTGCCCTGTCTTCTAAACTATCAGAAGCTTAGAGAGTGCCCTAGCTCCTAAACTAGGTGGGAGCCTTTTTTATAGCTCTTCTACAGGACTGTGGAGGAAAAACATACAAACAACACTCATTCTGTAGCTAAGAGGCACAGGGAGCAATAAGCTCTGATCCTTGCTCTCTGGAAATGTGCACCAAATATAAAACCAGACCGAAAGAGAGGCCAAAAGTTGTCATATCCCTAAGCAGGTATCCTAAGCAGTGTGTTGCTACCCCGATACGTTTTGCATTTCTTTCTACGCAGTACTTCTTGTCCCGTAGCTGAGGCAGTCAAGCCCATCAGCCGTGCATGGTGCTCTTGCAGGCATCAGGCAGTTGCAGGCTCAGGAGGAAAACAAATGCCTAAATCTGACCTCATGGGCAAGCAGGCAGGCAATGGGAGGGCCACAAGGAGGACTTTCTTGGCTTTTTCTCATCTGCAAAATAACGGCAGGCGTGTCTTTTCTGAAAGGCGGTACATAGTTACCTACTTTCTGAAGAGGCCTGGAACTGGACAGGAATATATTTAAGGCTCGCACATCTTTGGGAGGTGTCAAGGCTATGTGAAATGCTTCAGTCTCATAATCTGAAGGTCCTGAGTACAAAAATGATCAGAGGGATGGAACACCTCTCCTGTAAGGAAAAGCTGAGAGAGTTGGGGTTGTTTAGCCCAGAGAAGAAAAGGCTCCAGAGGGACCTTATTGTGGGCTTTCAGTACTTAAAGGGGGCTTATAAGAAAGAGGAGGACAAACTTTTTAGCAGGGCCTGTTGTGACAGGACAAGGGGTAATCGTCTGAAACTAGAAGACGGTAGGTTCAGCCTGGATATAAGGAAGAAATTTTTTATGAAGAGGGTGGTGAAACACTGGAACAGGTTGCCCAGAGAGGTGGTAGATTCCCCATCCCTGGAAACATTCAAGGTCAGGTTGGACAGGGCTCTGAGCAACGTGACCTAGTGGTAGATGTCCTTGCTCATTGCAGGGGGGTTGGGCTAGATGATCTTAAGAGGTCCCTTCCAACCCAGCCTATTCTGTGATTCCTCTGGGATTTAAAAGAAGGTAACCAGTACTGCCCTCACACCCTTGGACTGTGTGAGACATTTTCTGAGACCTCCTACCAACTTAAAGACCTCAGGAAAAGCAAAGATGGGTAATGCTAATGAGGCACAATAGGAGAAGATCTGTGTGGTGAAACAGCTGGGACCGTGAAGCCAAGAGCTGCAGCAGCCCTTTTCAGGGAGGATCCACTCAGGACTGGTCTCGAGGCCTGAGCCCCTACAGGTGGCTGGTGCCCACTAGGCGTGATGCTGAAATAAAAATTCCTCCTTTAGCCTCAGCAAAAGCCAATCCAGTTTGTGTGCTCTGACACCATTTTGCAGTGAGACTCAATGTGCAGTAAGTGGGGTACTAGCTGGAGACTCATTCAAAAACCATATGTCCCATCTGCAGGGACGCAATCACAGCCTGAGCCACCTGGGAACTGCCTGGGGTAATTTCACTCCGGTGGAAGCAGCAGAAGTCAGCGCAGAGCCACCCAGTGGTGCTTCTCCTTGGCCCCTGCACCACCCTGCTGTGCTTCCAGCCCCTGCCAAGGCAGCTCATTCATTCAGTTTTCAGGTACCAACGACACCCTTGATGTGCTAGAAAACTACTGATGACAATTTCATCCACAGCATGTTCCTTGATTAACATTTCTAGTGTTGGGCACTGGTGACTTTCAGGGGGAATCTGCAAGATGCCTTTTTGTGGGGTTGTACATATTGGAAATGGAAACAGAGAAGTCTGGCTTCGAACTTGGAAGTCAGACAGGATCTGGACCCCACAGATTTCTTTATTGTCCATGAAACAGTAGCTCCCCCCGGTTGCACACACTGGCTGAAGCTGCGCTGCTGGCTGAGGACTCGACTTTGCTAGGTGCTGAGCACCACACCGCAGTTTCAGACTGTGGTCTGAAACCAAATGCACTTAAGATACCTCAGAAAGACATTCTGTGTCCTGAATCAATGCAGATTCAGCTGCCCCGTGGCAGCAAAGTTCTGTTTGGTCATTGCTGGGGTGCTGGTGCTTGTAGTATTCACACTACTCCAAGCAGTGAGGAAGTTTCATAGAAAGAAGTCACAGCTCATCCAGCCATGAAGCGTGCGCAACATGTCAAAACACTCTCACTATAAAGGCTCAATAATGAAACCTGTCTAGAAAAATATATTCAACTTCAACCTGCTGTTCTTTTGATCTTGAAAGACCAGGCTGCCTTGGGACAGAATTCCCATCCATGGACACACCTATACTTTTAAATAAAAGTGATTCCAGAGAGTAGAAAACCTAGCTCCAAAACCAAATTGTATCAGCAAGGTCACACCCACACAGCCTGGTAGAGGTTGGCCTCATCCATGTTAGGTAGCACTCAGCCTTGGGTCTCCCCTTGGCTCTGCGCTGACGTTCCGAAATGAAATCTCCAATTGTTTCCATTTTTAAATGTCTGTGGTAATACAAGATCTGTGTTACAACCACTAGAGCTCCTACAGCGTGGTACTGTGGTGTGTGCTGCAGCCCCGGCGGTGTTGCCTGAGGACACGGGGGCCCTTGATGCACACGGTCTACAGCTTTGGGTGGCTGCAGGAACGGGGGGAACCAAACCTGGCTCAGCCACTGCCGACATGGGGGAGGCCTCTGTCACGTAGACATTCCCCACAAACCACACAGAGGTAGTTTGTTGGCGTGGTCCAAACCAGAGCCAAGGAGTGAACCAAGCACTAAGCAATGCAGACATCAGGAGTTCAGTCGTGGGTTCATGCCCTGGCCCTCTTTTACTGAGCAGCGTAGATGCACATAGACTCATACCCTCCGTATTTTTTCCAACTGTCAATGCCAATTTCAAACAAATTTGTATTTCTTAGTATAACTAACATAAATCAAGTTTAATACTAGAGGAAACTGGAATTTTACAGTTTATATCTGCATGATGAATCCTCAGTTGTGATTTGAAGGTTACTGAATTCAGTGGAAAGCTTTGGTTTTGTCTGACTACCCCCTAAAAGACCAAATACTTCATCACCTGATCCACAGCGATTGCACAGCAACCCATGTACCGTTTTTTTGTTGCTTTCTCTCTTTTTTGTCAGAAATGACACACACATGATATGCTATTTTTTATTTCCAAATATCAAGTATTCAAGAGCTTGTTTTGTAAACACATGTTTACAACAGATGCTGACAATAGATTTCATTAAATGATGTGTTACACAGCTTTAAAATTATTCTAATCTCTGCTGAGAAATAAATATCAATTAAAAAAACCCATACAGGAGCCTAAAGTATGCAAAACAAACTGCATAAACCAATTAGTCTCTTTGTACCACAGCACAGCACCCACACACTCATACGGTCAGACATACTCTACAGATTTCCTTAATCCTCTACACATTTGCTTAATAATGAGTTTTTTAAAAACTAAACAGTTACAGGCAGTGTGCCCACACCATGCTCCTAACATCCTACTCAGGCTGTTGCTGTTCTTCTTAAACCGTCTGGTAGAGGTACGCGCTGCAGCCAAGGGCAAAATCCCCTTCGCTCAGCCGGGGAAAGGAGCAGGTCTCCCTTGAGGAAAGCCTTCGCTCAGCCATGGATCTCAATGACTCCACATTCTTTTTTTTTTTCTTTTTT
>Ga0065711_1032838_pt1 | contig 26592 bp, 14 predicted proteins | sample Hoacrofraction12_FD_59098 | JGI IMG/M metagenome (GOLD analysis project Ga0065711, IMG submission 59098) | Hoatzin crop microbial communities from Cojedes, Venezuela - Epithelial fraction 12 v2 (version 2) | ecosystem: Host-associated > Birds > Digestive system > Esophagus > Crop | place... | reverse complement strand
GCGCACAAGCCGTCAGAGTGGCTGGGGGAAAGGGGGCCCGCGGCGCGCTGCGCGGAGCCGCCGCACGCGGTCCTCCTCCCTCTGCTTCCGCGAAACGGAAACCTGCCGAGCGGCGGCCCAGCAGCGCCGCGTTCCTCACCAGGCCCCGTGCGAGCTAACCCGGAAAAGGAAGTGCTGCTCCTCTGTCCGGCGCGTCCCGGAAAGGCGCATGCGCCAGCTCGGCGCCTTGGTTAGCTCCGTGTCCCGGGGTGGGAGGGCCAGGCATGCGCCCCGGGGCCGGTAGGGGCCTGGCCGTCGTTCCGCGTGCGCATGCGCAGTGGGCGAGCGGCGTGGGTCCGCGGCTGACTGCGGTTCCGTGGGCTGAGGGAACAGCTCTGGCAGCTCGGGGCGGCCCCGGCGGCCCTTCCGCCCCGCAGTGCAAACTCTTCAGGCAGCTTGGGCTTGCCCGCCGCTCCCCTGCGGCGCCCGCGCGGGAGGCCCCGGAGCGGGGCCGCGCTGGATCTGCAGGCTGGGCTGGCGGGGATGGGCCGCCTTCGGCGGCCTGACGTAAATGGCATGATTCTAGGCAATAAAAAAAAGCCATTGGCGGTCAGCATTGTGAGTTAAAGTGTAGTTCATCCATTTCTGTGGTAACGCGGTTTGTCTGGCGCCCTGGCAGGGAGGTAGACCTGATGCCTGCAGGCTCCAGGGGCAGGCACGTGGGTGTTGGTGGTGTGTTTTCAAAAGGCATGGAAAGTGAATGGGAATGCAGGTTTGTGGATCAGTCTGGAATTGAAATGGACATCTGTATTTACAGTGGAGGTTTGGGGTTTTTTTTTAATTTGAATGAGCCAGTTGCTAGGCCATTTTTCAGCTAGTCTGGATAATGCACAAATGTCTGGCTCTGCTCGTTTTGTGTGTCTAGAGATTAATTTTAGAGTATGATCAGAGTGTGTAGTTCATTTCCTTTGAAAATATGAATGCTTCTATGTTTCTGTATGTCGTTAAGTCTTTCCAGTTGGAGCTGTACAACGCACGTCTTGGTCTGACTGGGAAATTAGCACTGAAGAAACATTTAATAGTGGTGTTCTTATGAGTAATTACATTATACAAACTGAGCAATTGCATGTTACAACAGAATTTTAACTACGGTATTCTGTACCAACATATATGTGCATGTGTTCATATATACTTCCATATATATTTGTATCTGTGTATATATTCTTAAAACATTGTCCAGTTTTGCTCATCCTAAAATTCACTGGTAACGTCAGAAGCCATTTTGGCAGAGTATTTACACAGTATCTTTTGTCCTAGTGGATTAAGGAAGTTCCCTTCTCCACAGCACTTTTGAAAAATGATTGGATTTTAAGGTTCTTTTTCCATTTTGGCTTTATAATGCCGTGCTTGATGATTATTATGACAGTGCAAGGGAACACTAAGAAGGTGTTTCCAGAAAGCTAAACAGTTATTAAAAAGCCACGGATAATCAAAGATATTTTTAGGTAGATTTAAGAAAAAGAAGACATTAAAGGATTTGAAGTTCCTCACTCGGAATAAATAATGGGTGTAATTCTAAATAGCTTTGTGCATTAGACAGAGCTTCTGCCATCAGTAGCCTGTTCTAGTTAAATAGCAGAGGCTGTAATGCATTTTAGTGTTGTCCTGTGAAGAATTCTGTGGAAGAATGTTGATAAACAATATCTGCATCAGTATCTCTTCACAGATGCAGGTTCAGTTTTGTTCTGAGATCAGTGAAGTTTATCACATTTGAAACCTATGCACGTGAGATTAAATGTATGTAAACAGTAGTGGCGTCAGTGGGAAAGAGAATGTAATGCGAAGGGGCCACATTTTAAAGAAAAGGAAAATGGATCTAATGCAGTCATTAAAAACATAGGGAACTTGGCAATTGGTGTCAGTAAGGAAAGGACTTGGCCTAAGGTATATTGTTTACCTACAGTGGAATATTAGGATAAATTGTCGTGGTCCTGGTCTTACCTGAAACACTGGAGTTTTGAGTTTGTAAGGCATAAAGTACTTGTCTTAATATGTATTACTGGAATTTAAAGTCATTATAAATGAAATACAAAATGTAAGCTCCACCTGTTGGTGAAAATGTGGGATTTCAAATGTTATTTGTTACTTTTCCCTATGAGAAAATAATATATTGGTGATTTTTCTACTTAAAATCTGAGGAAATTTGAATGAATATGGCTGGGTCTCAGGAGGAGCAAGTATGAAAATGGCACGGGATGAATCAGGTTTATGACCAGCTCAGGCATCCAGGCTGTTTTGACACTAAAGCAAAATGATGCCAGTTTAAAAGTTTTTGTCAGTACGTAAAAAATACTATGTCAGATCATTGTTTTAATAATGCATTTCATACTTGATTGTCACCAGGGCTGAGCTTTTTTGTCTCGCAACCTCAAGTCTACTCAGTCTTTGTATGCAAATATTTTTCTGTTAAAGTACAAGCTTTTTCTTGACTAGATGCACATACAGAAGTTTCCAGGTGTTTTGTGTGGCCATAACTCTTACTGTAATAATAACAAGATATAATAGATTTACACTTAGGTACTTGAAAGAAATATAGCAGTCTCTGCTAATAGGTCTACTTGTAGAAAAACATTGGGAGAAAAATCACTTGCTAAAACAATAATTCCAATTTATAGTTGAATTGTTTTCCAGACTCCTAAAGTTGCTCTAGGGCTAGTAGCGTATGGGTTGGAGAGTCAAGGTGCCCCTAAAACTCAGGAAGGGAAAGTGGATGAGTTAAGCCTTAACTCTTCACATGATCTCGTCATTTCTAGGAGATGTCTCCAGCTAGGTCTTGCATATTCTGCAAGAGGAAAAGTGAGCCTTCACAGCTTTCAGCTGCATATCCCAGCCCTTTCGTTCCTCTGCAAGTTATGGAGGGCCTGCAGGAAGAGCACTTCCTTCTTACGGTCCTAACAAAGTTCACAGAAGCAATGTGAGAAGAAGAAAACGGAAGGAATTTTTCCATTCGTGTGAATTCCTGACACCCACCTTGTGACTCTCCAGCCTCTTAATGGAAAATGCTTTCTCCCTTGATGTGTTGGCATTGTCACTGGAAGACATTTCTGATTATGTGCCTCAAAATCTGCAAGAATTAGTGACCCATAAGTGCGGAGATGAAGATTTTGCTCCCGGCTCGCTGTCCCAGTGATCTGCTATGTGACCGCTGGGAGATACCATGCATGCTTCTGTACATTTACTGCCTTATAGCTGTCTTACCTGCTTTGAATGTAAGGTCTTTGGTGACAGGATTGACTTTCTTCTAACAACAAAGGGTTATGATACCATGGTCAGGACAGTCCTTAAGTGTGTAGAAAGCAGCTGGAATAGAGAGAGCACTACCATAAATAGCAATAATAAAACTTAAATGACCCTTCAAGTTAGACTTTGGACAACTACATTTTGGTGCTGAAGCTTGGCCCAAGAATCTATTAAAGAAGTTTTTAGTGTATTTAATTTCCTTCCTCCAGAGTGAGGCTGTTGACAAAATAAAATACAGAATTTTGGAATGCTGCTGAAGTACTTTATTTTGAGAATGGCAGGAACCCACCATCTGGCTTATTTCATCATTGAATTGTGTCTTGACCTTAGAGACAGAGCCTGCTAATTATGAAACCAATGAAACATTCAGCACGTTTTTCCAGAGATTAGGTAGATGCCAGAGAAAGATAAACTGGGCATCTGAAGCAGCTCAGATTCAGGTCCTGAATTGTGCAGACACCCTTATGGGGTCACTTGCGGTTCTTCTCTTGACTGTGGCTTCAGTTCAGGTTCAGCTGCCAGCATTGTAAGGGTTGAAACCAAAGTTGTGGGTGTAATTACGAAAAAGCATGTGCACCAGTGGAAAGATTCCAGAGTAATTGTGGTATTTCAGTTTTCAGTTTTACATACTTGCTGAGCTCATTCATAGATACTAATTATTTACTAGTTCTATATTCAGGTTGTTACAACTTAAAAATAACCCCCTCAAAGGAAGTACAATATCACTGATCTACAATGATCATGTTGCTTGGGATTATTGTAACTTGTTTTATGTTACAGCATCGTGTTGTAGAAAACAGGGTTCACACCATGCTCTTGAAATGCCACGCTCCATTCAGGTTCTGAGACAGAAAAAATCTATTTGACAATTACTTTACATCAACTTAAGATAAGTAAGATGACAAATTGTAAATGGCCAGATTGCACTGAAAAATTATAAGGAAGTGTAACACCCAAAAGAGGTGAACAGAAAGTCTTGTATTTTCCACTCTGCTGGAAGTATTTTCATACCAGAAGGCCTCTATTCTTCAGCTTGTTCTCAAAGACACTGTTTTCTATTGTTTGTTAAAATAAAATGTTTGTTATTTCTATTGCACTAGCTCATAAGGATCGTAAATAGATTTTAGGAGCCCATTGCACCAGGCACTGTACAAACAACAGGGTGCTTGCCTTCCCTCAGGAAAACTTCTGTGACCAGATAAAATGCTAAAGAAAATACATTAGCAAATGGGAAAAAGTTCAGGTAAGATAACAGCAGAGATGTACAATTGCATAGTCACAGTAATTTTAGAAGCCACAGGCTGCAAAAAAGTGTGAAACTGTCATGACATATCTTCAGTATTAACTCTGTAGAGGATCTGTAAGATAGTTTCTTGCCCTTTAATGGTGGAGGCAATGCAATTTAGGATACATTTTTGAAATAAGTATTCTGTCCAGTGCTATGGTTACATTCAGTGTGAAATAAAACAGACTATTGCTACATCCATATATTCCCGTAGAGCAAAACAACCCAGTTATGGGGAAAATCTTACTTTTTTCAGTCTACTGCTATGGATTCATCAGGCCGCTTTATGATCAAGAACAGTATTTTCCTTTTTACCACTGCAGTGATGTTGTGTAGCAAAAACTAAGCACTCAAGGAACAAAAACTTCCCATTAACAGAAAATCTGGCAGAAATTTCTGTCCAGACTGCTGAGTTCTTTCCCAACATAACTCAGGAAGTACAAAAATCCATGTCTTTCAGTATTGCCACAGCAGATGTCTAAAAATCATTATATTTATTTTAAAACATTAGATTTTCTTTTAATGCTTGGTTCTTCTGATGTGCCTTTTGATTTGTGAGCCATTTAATCTACTCAGGTCACATTGTCAAGCTCTAGCCATAGCCATCCACGCTAGAAAGTTTATTTTTAGTTGTCAGTTTTGTTTTCCAATTGATCATACCATTTTAGGTGCTGGGTCGTTCAGAAGGAATAGCAGTTAATGTAAAGTTTGTGGTAAAATTTTAGGAATGCCAGGAATTACGAGAATCAAGACTACCTCACTTACGTTATCTGCTGGCCTTGGTAGAAATGGGGATTTTCACACTGCAAGTAGGACCCAAAAACACGAACCCAGACTCAGCACTGGAAGCCGCTGCACCACTATCACCCATTTATCACTGGGAATTTTACAGCATTTTGAAATACTGGTGTTTTAGTGAGCTTGGTGTTGGTCACCCAACAGCCAAGGCTCCATCATGGAGAATGCTTCCATGAGTAATAGCTGTTTGCGTCTCAACTAGGCTCTCTGGCAGGGTGTTTTCAAAACTGACGTTCTGGTTTTAAGCATTAAGTATCTCTAAGTTAAAGAAAAAAATTGAGAGTAAAAGCTTTCTCACTACTTGCAGCAGCTCCCACAAAGAATTTCGTTGGAAGTACAGCATAGCATATCACCAGAAACCCAGGCTTTCATACTCGATCATGTATCATGAAAAACAAATATGAAATTACATGAACCTCTGAGAAGTGCGTGAAATTTGTACTATCGCACAGGTAACAGTGTTCATCGCCACACTATGTCACCATGTATGCCTCCTGTGCAACAATTAATTTGTCATCTTGCAAAACCCATCCGCAGACTGGGAGCAGCACAGAGCCTGCACATTCCCCACGAGGGGAGATCACAACGCAGGCTCCATCCCTGGGTTTTCCTCTTCTGCTGCCGCATTTTCTGCGGGGCAGTGTGAAAATACGTATTTACCTCATCTGGGTGTACTGGACAATGTGTTGGAGTTAGATGAGGTCCTCGAACTCTTCCCTCTTCTGTGCTTATGTCGGGCAAGTCAGTCGCTCCCTGATCTCCTAGTAGCAAGCGGCACCCTGTTGTCAGTGCCTGGCACCCGTGGTGGGTTATTTCTGCTCTTGGGAAAAAGCGATGTTCAAACAGATTACAGAGAGGAAAGCTTTTAGCTTCAGTTCTCTCGCTTCTGTCTTTCAAGTACAGAGGTGGTAGAGGGGTCTGCGAGCTTGAGCACGGAAGGATTTCTGTCTTCGAAATGCTGGCAGGGGATTTGAGGCATGCGGAAGGCAGAAGCTTCAGGGCGTGAGTATTTGGGCCCGGCTCTGCGGCCACTGGGTGCCACTCTTGTTCCACGGCGGGTGAGCTGCGCAGTCTCCATCCAGCAGCAGAAACTTTGCTCGCTCCGCTGTACGTCCTTGTGCCGAGTCAGGCTGCCGGAATGTGAATGCCGTATATTCTGCCTAGCAGAAGTAAAAAGCAGAAGGTCAATGGCAGACGCTTACAGTAAACAAGAAAGGGAGATTTAGCGAGCAAAATCCAAGCCGCAAAACCTGGAGGTTCAGGTTGTTAATCATCACTGCTCTGGTTTTTGGGAGCTCCTAAGTAGGCTAGGTCAGAATTTGTGTTTTGCTAAGAAAAGGTTGAGAAGACCGATTCAAAAATCTGTTTTAAAAAGAAAACATTTCCTTAACTGGTAGATTTTAATTCAGCTTTATCCATCTAATGCGCCCAGTACAATAAAACATACTGCCTCTGAACCTTGACTTATTTAGATCGTTAGGGTGCTGTAGCTACCACAGCGTTCTGACCATGCCTTTCTGAGGTGGCAAACAACCACCTCTGCTGTAGTGATGGTATGGGAGAGTAAAGCTAAGTGGAATGATTTCTCTGTCCAGACTAAGGGAAGTGCTAAACAGAAGTTAAAAATCATCAGCAAGAAATTGCTCCCCTAATCCATACTGTGAATTTTGTTCTAAATACATTGTGCTTAGGCTTTACCTGCTATGGATTGCTAGAGTTCTGTTAAAGTCATGGTGACTGTGCTGATTCTAACAGGTGGGAATACTTTTTAATTCTTCTGTGTCTATATTGGTTAGTTTTGGTTTTAAACCAAAATACTAAAACATCTTTGAAAGTACAACAGTGATCTGCTCACTTCCAGATATATTCTGTCGTACTGTGATCTGAAAATGAAGGTGGGTGGGGGATAAACTGATTTCTTTTTTAGCTTTTCACTTGTAAAACTCTTGTTTGAAGTTAATTTGGAGCCACAGCTCCGCTCAGACTGCTAATGAATGTGTCTGTTTAACCCTATGTATTCAAAAGACACTATTCAATGTTGTATTCAAAGCTTAGAATGGTTTTTTAAAATTGTAGTTACACCTAGAACCCCCAACAGAACTCCAGCATGCCAGAAATTGTACTAACACAGCATATGACTCCTGTCAGGAAAACCTCGTCACGTAAGTCTGAAACAACAGGAAAGAGCAGATACTGATGAAGAGAATAAGGAGGCACTGAGTTAGTAATGGTCAGCATCACAAGCTGTGGTCTCAGCAGGGCAGCATTTTTCCTATAGCATTACAAAAGAAGGATCTGAAGGGCACAGTAAGGGAACTTTGAGGATGTTTACAGGGAGGGCAGAGCGCAGAAAACATCAAGGTGCTGCTTTGAAACATGGGCTGCTCTCATGAACCAGCTGGCCTCTCACCGATGCGTAAGTTTCCAGGAAGCAGACGGAGAAATCTTTCTACAGAGGCAAGTGAACGTGAGGGTTTGTGGCATACGTTGCAGCATAAAAGATGAAGCAGTGGAAGATGTAAAGAGAGGACGGATATGGCCAAAGCGAGAAGCAGGTAGAAAAGTGATGAAGGGTGAGTGATTTTTGCTGGATATGACAAGTGGGGCAAGGAAGCATTTATGAAGATGATAGAGAAGGTGATTTCAGTGTGCAAGGTATGCAAAGTTGAGAATTGGGTGAGAATTTTAACTATATGAGCGAAAAGGTAACTTACAGATGTTGTGCAGAAAGATCTGGAAGACAAAGGTTGGCAATGAGGCCCAGTCAGAGGTCCAAGGTGATAATGGTAGTCTGATTATATGAGTAGATTGGAGCACAGTTGGCAGAGTATTGCTAGGAATGCACAGGAAGAACATTTTAAGGTGTTTGTCCAGACCATGCCATCCCAGGCCTCATTCTGGACACACAGGTACACACTGGAAGCTTTAGTTCTTGCCTCCTACTCTTAGCACATGTTAAGAGTGAAGTGAGAAGATCAAGATCAGAAAGCACTTGCAAAAGACTCCACATACTTGATAGCAGGAAGAATTTAGGAAGTTATTTGAAGGGTAGGAGGAGTCTGTTAGGACTGAAGCTGTAAATCAGAAGGATACAAAAGCTTGGATCTGGCTATGATCTAGAAGGACAGCTGAGTGTTAGAGAAGGAGGTCTAACCAAGACTGAAGGTTTGTTGCTCTAACTCGAAAACATTGTTTCTGTGTTCAATAAAAGGCCTTAAAACAGGAATTAAAGTAAATCCAAGGTGTGGCTTCCCCTGTATAAGTAGCTCACTGACTTGTAAAGTCACACTAGTGAACAAGATCTTAGAGGAGTGGAAATATGGCACTGGGGGACTTTGGGGTGGAGATAAGTGGCTTATATTTGATGTGAGAGAAATGGAGACTTGCTTTGATTAAACCCACAGTGACTAGGCTGCACAGTGTCTAAACACCTTATTAGATATTACTAAAACCTGTGGTCAATTACGTGACACTGTTGGAGAAAAAGTCCTTAGAGACTTCAGGAGCTCTCTATGCAAGGACTCAGTTCACAAGGTGATGTATCAAGATATAGGTCTGAGTATCCGTAGTATCAAAGTACCTCATCCTGCAAGTTGTCAAACCATTCCATCTAACCCTAGCAACAGGATGTGGAACAGATACAGCTGATACAGGGACTAGAAAGACAGTTGATGTAACTCTTAGTTTTCAAGAATAAGAGAGCTTGCCAATATCCATTCATTAACTCAAGATTGTTTGTTCAATGGCTGTTCTCCAAGTCTTTTGCATTTCATCAGTTCAAAGCATCAGACTGGGTCAAATTCAGCTTCTTCATTTTTTAGTACCCTTCTAGAAATCAATACAAAATGCAGATACTACAAGCTAAAACAATTGTGTCTTTTCAAAGATGCTTAAATGAACTATTTTCTGTAACTATTTCTTGATTGCCTTTGATAACGACCTCGCAAAGTGTTTTCTTACACTTAGGCAGTGGTTCCATATATTTAGAAAAGTGCTTAGCTGACCTGGTTATCACCACATGTGACCGCTTCTTAACCAGTCACGTAGCTTCGTCTTTGAGAACTGTGATAAGTTTTGTCTGAGGAGTTATTTAGGTCCTCTGCCAGGACACATATTTGAATTGTTAAGGTTAGTTTGGACAGCACAACCTTGAATTTAACACATCTTCCCTGTTTTCCAAAACTGCAGTAGACTGTCATGGCCACATTTCCCTACTATACAGATGACATTTTCAGCTTCCCCACTCACCATGGTATCCCAAATGAGATGTGATAATTTCTGACAATTTGGTGTTGGTTTTCATCAGAAAGCAAAATCTGATCAGCTTTTTGGTAAGTAACGCTCAACACTGAATTGTGTTACTATTGAGAATTCTATGTGGCATCTAGATTCTTGGCAAAGGATCCAACTCTGTGCAACTTCTCCTTCAGATTGAGGATATATCAGATCACATTTTTACTTCTGATCCCTGTTTTTTTTTTTTCTGCAGGTTCAGTGTTCACTGGTGCTGCCTTATGTATAAGAATGGAAAGTGAGAAAATTCCATAGATGACACTGAGACTTGTTAAAGGGCAAACCAGAAATACAGCAATAGCTTTAAAGAATCACAGAATTGTTTAACTTGTAAGGGAGCTCTTGAGATAGTCTAGTCCTGTGTTTCAGTTTGTGCCCATTTCCTCTTGTGCTGTCACTAGGAACCACTGGGAAGTGTTTGTATGTCTTTTCTTCATTGTCTCCCATCAGGTACTTACAAAAGGCTGAACCTTCTCTTCTCCAGGCTGAACAGTCCCAGCTCTCTCAGCCTGTCCTCTTATGAAAGATGCTCTGGTCCCATAACTGGTTTTGTGGCCCTTTGCTGGGCCAGTAAGCCCATGTCTTTCTTTCTACTGGGTAGCCCAGTACTGGACCCGGCACTCCAGGTGTGTTTCAGCAGCACTGAGTAGAGGGAAAGGATCACCTCCCTCAGACTGCTCTTCCTAATGCAGCCCAGGAAGCTGTTGCTATTGAATGATCTTGTCTTACAGGGAATCAAGATCTGGTGTTGGCAAGCCCTTATCCCTTCATTCTGTCCTATCTTCATCAGGACATCTACCTGTGGTACTGGGAATCCTTTATGAGATAAACTGGCATCTCACTTGCCAGTCATCCGTAGAATGAACTGAACAACCTGGTTGCTTCTCTTGGAACTATGCCTGTTCCAGAAACACAGCTGTTTTTTCCAGTCAGCCCGCAGAGACTGTTTTTCTGGTGTACACCATTCTCCAGCGTTCCACCATTCTGGACGTGATTTCCATTGTTCTGAAGTGATAAAAGGAAAGGGCAGTTTCTTCTAGGCAGTTACACAAGTGTACAGAACTTGATTTATGATCCATAACAGAAATCAGTCTCCTAGGTTCCAGTTTCAAGCCTAAATGTATATGCATCGAGGTCACAGCCATTTGCCATCATCACCTTACCTGACTTCAGGATCAGTGTCTCTCTGGCCACATGTTAGAGTCCACAGCTGGATCCCATAAACATGCCTTGGGCCTGTTACTTAGCTTTGGGAGTTCTGAGTTGTCCACTACTTGTGTCCTTCCCATTGTAGTTCTAGAAGCTCTCCAGCAACCTTTGAGATAGAGCTACAGGTATTCAACATGAGGGAACCATAGATACTAGGTTTGTGACTTGTTCACAGTGAAATAAATTAAGGTCTCCTTTCTGCTAAAATGCTCACCTCTCCTAACTCACTGCTGTTATCTACCATGATTCCAAGTGTATGTGAACAGAGAAAACTAGACCCAGCTCAGAAGGGGTGGCAGCCTAGAAGTTCAGGAGAAGCTGACAAACGTAGGAGCTCAAAACCTTAGGCTTTTGCCTCTTTTGTTTGTCTAAAGCCCAAGTAAAAATTGCTATCAGTTTACTGCGTATTATGTCATTTCCTTGGGGCTAGAGACATTGTTAGAGACAGAACTTTTCTTTGTATGGTGCCCAATGGAAAGCTATTGCAAAATCCATGATTCAACAGGGGAACATGCTTCTGGATGAGCTGCATGAACTGAGCTGCAGTGATGTTGTCCTGTGTATGAGTCTGAAAAGAACATTTTCTGCCTAAATCATCATCAGTAGACATCTTCACTCACATTGCTACAGTCAGGGATGGCATCTCTGTGGCTTGTGCCACGCACCATGCCAATCACACGAAGAGAGCTTGTACACGCCTGGGGCATTTATGGGCCTCAGAGATCACTCTGAAACATCTGTAAAGCAGCTGCTGCCATATGAGCATTTCCTCTCCTTGTGTGACACTACTTTGTGTGACATATCTAAGCCCAGTTCAATAGCTAGAATAAGTACAGTTGCTGGGCCTCCACGTGCTTTACCACCTTGTGCAACTCCCTACCACCCATTCTGCCACTGACTGTGGCCTCATTGTCCACTTTTGCCCCACTATGGGACTGGTCTTCCTATCTTCTGACCATGACAAAGGATTGCTAAAGCCATGTTGGTTTGAATCTCGCAGGCTGGCTTAGTTTGCATAAATCACAACAAATCCAAACACCAGACAGAATATGACACTAATGCCCCTTCAGGGCAGCATGAGCAAGCCTTCCAGCTGTTCCTGGTTGAGGGCAAAGCATGCTTCACTGAACAATGCTCCCTAAAAATGCCATGCCCACTGTTACGCTTCCTCTGCCCCTCCTTTTCCGTAACACCTTTGTCTTCTTCTCAGTTCCAATGTGCTGTTTCCCAACTCAGCAAAAGGCCTCATACCTCTGACACGGATTAGTACTGAAAATTCTAATCTATATATGTCACATATTTATGTTGCATAAATGCCTGCACTGTATTGAAAGTCAATGTGATTTAGTCTCCTAACTCAATTCCTTTTGAAATGTTACCTTTGATAATCTTATGCATTTGATGAAAAATCCAGTTGTAAATATAATTTTGATTTAGTTGATAACCTAGACAAGTAAATGTTATGATTTTCAGCAGCTGTAGCATCGTTTAGAGACATTAGCAGATGTGGTTTTATAGCCATATACATCTGATCATCCTCTCCCAGCCTAAGCACACATTGAAATCTCATTCTTGTCTATTTCAGAAAGCAAAGTAGCCAAATAAGAGCAGCTAGGAGTGCAAATAAACTTGAAAGGCTTGAAAGCACTGCCATGCACAATGTGCCGAGTTAAAGTCATTTTGCAAAATGTGAACGTAACTTGCAAATATTCCAGATTTGTACCCTTTGTAAGAATGATCTGTGCTGTTTCCCACTCCTAAGGTAAAGGGATCTGCTCAATGTACCCTTGATTTTTATTTTCACATTCTTCCAGACATCTACATGGACAAATTATTTTGGTTAAAATAATTGCATAGTTCATGCTGTCAGCATCACCATTGTGCTTTGATACTAGGATATTCAACTCCTTTAGTGAAGCTGCTATGTAAGACTGAGCTGACAAAGGTACTTTTGCTAGAGCTTCCAAACAGAGCTGTGCAAAGAGTAACTCTGTGCAGATAATTAAAGGATGCCTTTTGCAGAAAGCTTTTTTCCAATATGAAGTCGCTCTGTATTTAAATATCTTAGATCATCTTTGGTTTTTAGGAGATTTTCACTTTAATTGTTCATCTTTTCCCTTCCCATAGCTCAATTTAGTTGTGTGCTCCATCCTTTTAAAGTGACTGGATGGAATTTTAAGTGGCAGTATACTAAAAAAGTAATTCAGCTGTGGAGCTGCTATCATTCTGATGGTTTGGGTTCAACCCTACATGAGAGCATTAATTAGCTTTAGTTCATGAAGCAAGCTCTCAGTGACTGAATTTCTCGATTGATACTGTCTTTTAAAGTAGCTTTCATTCCTCTGCTTAAGAGTACGTCCCAGTGCTTTGTGGCGTTGGCAACTGGTGGAGTTGAACTCACACAGTAAGGTATAAATTACTTTTTCCCTCTCAAATTTATTTTATTGACAGGGAATTATGAAAATTCATAGATCGATTTTCTGTGATGAGCTTTGGGGTTTTGTACAATAGCTAACACCAGTCAAAAGAAATAGGATAAAATCAGCATAATAAAACGCCTTCTGTTCTGTTCCTCCCATCACAACTGCAAACATTCATAAATGTTTTCTGATTACTTCTGCAGGAGGTAAAGTGTATTAAATCCTTCCTCGCCTAGCATTAATTTAATAGAAGATATTAGTGAATGGAATGAGAAGTAATGAATTTACTCTTGTAAATAGTATTATTGCAAGCACAGCTTTAATGTACCTTTGAGCAGGGCAATAACAAAATGCCATTAGTCTGGATTACTATGGAGCCAATAACAGAGGTGATAAAGAGTCAGGATGAAGACTTGATATCTGGTTCTCTTAGAATTTATTTTAAGCTGTTAGTGGAGGACAGGCATAAGAAATAACCGGGTCCACCTTTGCAATTTTAGAAAATTCTCAAAGTGCAAGCAAGGTGGCAGAAATCAGAAAGCAAACAAATGCAGTGTAGCCTCAAATGGTCATAAAGGGGATAAGTGCATCCCAGGAAACTGAAGCAGAATGTTATCTGTTTACCTAGCTTTATTATTTATTATTGTATAGTCTTTACATGAAATATTTAAAGTGAAGCTTTAATACACTGGAAAATTTTCTGATCTGTGCTACATGAAAATGAAACCTTGGCTCTCCTGACAGCACATTGCTGTGCTATGGTGGTGTTTAGCTGGATCCTGTTACTACGTGAGGCAACAAGCATTGTCCTGTGCTCTTTGCTCAGAGTAGGATCAAGCTTGAGTCCAGCATCAAAATCTGTACTCAGTTATTTGGATAATACTTAGCAAAAAACCCCAAATCTTGTTTCTTTTCTGTTGAATATTATTTTTTTGTTTTAAACCTCCTGTTTTATCATGGAAATCACTTATTGTATGTCAGAGGACCTACTTTTCATGTAAATGCTTTGTATCATACATATAATTCTAAGAGTGAGCAAATATATATCATGCTGGTCCTGGGAATCAAAATGCTTGCCTTTCAAACCATGCTTCCTAATAACAATATTAACTGTTGCCACTAAAAAGAAAATAATTCAATTCAGTTTTATGTTCATTCAGAAAGCTCACAGATATTTTCAAGGGCCGTGTCAAATATACGTAATACAGTTTATGAAGGAGGAAAATTGCTGTAGCAGTTCTGGCAATAGTCTTGGTCCTGAAAGGCTGTAGTTTAATCCGTGTTCTGCCATTCCTTTGAGAGCCTGAGGCAAACCACTTAGCATTTCTATGTGTCGGTTCCTCATCTAAAACTGGAAGTATTAAATCTTCCATCAGACAAGGCTGTTATGAGAAAACATACATTCAAAGTATTTTGAACCCCAAAGGAACCGCTACACCTTTTACCCTTGATGCTCAAGTAGCAGCAGACAATACCTTGAAGCCAGTTACCCAGCTGCACCAATAACTTCCACTTAACTGGGCCAAACTTATGCCTGCCTAGCATGGATCTTCCAGAGTAGCACCCAGGCTTGACTGGGTGACAGCAAGAGATACAGATTTTACCATTTCTGATGGGACCTTCCAGCAGCTAATCACCTCCTCTGTTAAAAGCGAGTGCCGTATTTCCTATTCAAAATTGTTCTTCTTATGCTTTAATATGCTAGATTAAAGAGCCTGCTAGTGCCTCGATTTCCTCCACGTGAAGTTACTTCTATGCTGTCATAGAGTCATCTCTTAATCTAATTTTTGATATGCTAAGCTTTATATACCTTTAATTAATAAATTAATTAAATTAACCTTAATAAATTAAATACCTTTAATTACAAGGTATTTTATGAAGTCCTTGAATAGCTTTGTGGCTCTTTTCTCTTCTTAACATCCTAAGATGTACAACAGAACAATTGGCAATACACCAGTATTAGTCTCGTCCCTCCCACGTACAAAGGAACAATTATCTCTTTTGCTGCATTATTTTACTGAGTGCACGTGATGAGATGTTTGTCTAGTAAAGCCTCGCTTTCTTCTTCAGTGTTACTAATTGCCAAAGTCCAGCAGTATGCTCGGAGTTTGGCATACCTTCCATGCCCTGAGATGTGCAGCTTCTCAGCTTCCTGTGTTCAGAGAGTTTTTGTTTGAGTGACTGCCCTGTGACATTGCCCACTTGTTAAAGCTTCTGAAGTATTCAGATCTTTTTTGGTGATATGGGCTATATAAGAATTTAGAATAAGATTATCTACCTTATATCTTGGTTGAAGTTGGTTGGCAGATTAAGCAATTTTTGCTGAGGAGTGGCAGGGCAGAAAAAGGAACCAGTAGACTGACAGACAGACAGACACACATCATAATTGCAGAAGTCTTATTTCTTTAAGGAACCACATTACAACCAGTTGTTATGAGAAATGCAAGTATAAGAATTGAGATTGGTTTTACTTGGCTCCCCAGTAAAGGGAGCTGATTTCATACTCCTATGTACGACAAGATTTGTTTGGAGAGCAAAGCCAAGGAGATTCCTAGTTACTTCACAAACCGTCTGAGAAAAATGTCTTCTAATTTAGGAAGAGCTTCTGTGTGGATCATAGGTCTAACCCCCTTGAATCAAAAAACCCATCTTACATGCTTTCAGCTAAGCATAAGCACAAATGCTCTGCTGAACTGGAGCCTGGTGTAGTAACATTAATGGTATCATTTATAATATGTATTATATATATGGATATAGTTGCGTCCATCCCCAAAAAGTTGTGTCTCCCCACTTACAGACTTCGTTATTGATGGCTGTCTACACATATAGCAAGACAATCAGCATGTAATAAAGCACTGGCTATTGCATTATAAACAAGTCAGACAATTTGAAGCTAATTAGTTTTTTTCCTTTGAAGTTCAGTGTTCAATATTTGCAATATATCATTCTGCACTGACATTGACTAACTGAGTCAAGTTCTACTGTCCTCATTTTGGCAAAACCCCAGTTAATTTCGTTGTCTGAACTCCAAAGGTCTGGTTCTGCAGTATGCTGAGCAGATACAGTTTCATTTGGTTTCACTAAAAGGTCTTCCAGCTCAGTATCTTCCAATATCAGGCCATTTTTAAAGTATTTCAAGTTCCTTTATGAATGCACAATGTTCTAGAAGGATGATGTATTTGCTGTAATATACATAGGGTGGTCAGCATTTGCAATTATCCTTGATGTCTCGTGCTATAGATACATTTTTGTAATGACGACCACAGCTTCCATTAAATAATAAAACAGTTGATGTACATTCCTGTCAGAGAAATTGTGCTTGAGCATGTTTGTATCACACAAAGTCCAGTTCAGTCGAATCTAGCTGTTCTCCACGTGATTTATGTTTAAAGTAACTTCTGTGTTGACCAGTATCACAGCATACATTTGTTTGTTTCATCCTCAAACCTTTGATATTACATTCAAAGTTGTCCAACTGTGCTGCTTAACTACCTTCCTCTTGCCAGCATGGTCAGGAATCTAAAAAAGAGTGATCTTACATGGCTAGCTCTGCATTGGTATGCGTTCTACATAGCCCTCTGAATTTCCTTAGCAGCACACAAACTCAGAAAATTGCATGGATATTTTACTAATATTAATGAGCAAGTGGCGGGCATTCTTCAGTCTAAACATTTTTACCAAAATGTAATGTAATTGTATAGTAATGTATAATTAATGAGTGTGATGTGTTGCAGGTTGATTAGGTGCCCGCGACCTTCTGAATCTGAATTTTGTCTTTCATTTTTTTAACCTTGGTCAGTTCGTGGAAACATGAGAATAAATATATTGTGCTTGTTACAGTGAGAGGCAATTGTGGACATCAGCTTCTGTCAGATCTAAAGCAGACAGCAGATTTCCTGTGTGCATCCACGCCACAACTACTGTGCATTAATTTAGGCTTGTGTATGCTGCTTCATCTTTGCTCACAGAGTCCCACTTTGCTCATTTTTTTGGAGGTAATGATTTCTGTGAGGGTTTTTGCAGCCTCGTACAGCAACAGGAGGAAAGATGTTGCTTTTGTGCAGAGAACCCTTGTCTCAAGCAAGAGCGCAGGCCATTGCATGGGACAGGAGATTGAACATTCAAGGCAGCGATGCTGGAGAATGGCCAGCAGTAAGCTGGAGACCAGGACTTCTGTCTCAGAGGACGGGCTCGTATCTGCCCTCTCTCGTGCTTATTTGTGTATATCCACAGAATAAAATGTTCAGATCTGTATATTCACCATTTGGTCAAAATAAAAAAAAGATATAATCTCTCCACAAACCTACATTTTTTCCTTAATAGAAGCTGTAAGACCACTGAAAATCAGGCCTTTTTTTAAAGTGCAGCAGTGCAATCTAATCTGTGTACCTTAAGGCGAGCGTGACTGTAAATTGTCTTTCATATTCAGAATTACTGTACCAGAGAAATGGTCTCTAGACAAGAATCAAGATAGTCCAGTAGTTTAATAGCTGAGTGGTACAGATCAGCCTTCAGGACCCAATCTTGAGCCTGACATCAGTCTTCTGTGTGTGAGCTTCAAAGGAAACCATATTGAGTCCTCTAGGACAGTAAAAAGATTGTTTGAAGTTAGTAAAGCACATGTGAAAGTATTGGCAGGCTCAGAGCTTTTATCCTCAATGAATACAAATACCATGTTAAAAGTCGTTATTGTTTAGAAATAATAGTTGCAAATATTTGAAGCAGATATAGCCTTTGAAATATACTGGTTTGAGTGGTTCATTATACTATACAACTTTTGTTTGTTTCTACGTGTTCTGAAAGGATATGAATACATCTTTTAAAGAGTTTAAGCCTTTTCATCCTTTCTTGCTTTTGAAAGGAGAAAAAATGTGTTTCCATGTCAACTAACACTTTTGTTCACATATATTAAGGCCATTGTGTAGCTGAGATTTTTTTTACTGTAAAATATGATTTGTTAAAGGTCAAGAAGACTGCAGTTAAATCGACTTAACTGGTTAGAGTTTTAAAATGCAGATCATCAGTCCAATATCATTCAAACATGTTCAGTAACACGTAAGTAGACATTCCTGGAAAATAATTCTTTTAATGGCTGCAGCTTTAATGAAATGGACACCCGATTTTATTCCACAGAAATGCAAAATTTTTCAGACAATTAGGTGATCACACATGAGGAGTTGGAGTTGCTGCTGCAGAACAGATAATCTGACTGAGGTGAGAAATCCTCAGCTCAGCTGATTTCCAGCACTCAGAAGGTTTGGGCCAGCCAGTCCTTGGTAGAGTGCCCTCCACCTTGTAAGTGGTCACCAAGGTGACTCCGTGCCTGGTATTTGATTGCATGAGAAGTGTCAGGAGAAGAGAAGAAGGCCTAGGGATAATTCGCCTCTGCTGCACACAGTACTGCACCTTCCAGTCCATTGCCTACTAAGCTGCCTTGACCATCACAGCTTTGCATTCCTCGTTACTTTACTGACTATGCATGTGTCATTTAAGCTTTTGGTCTTCATACTGCAAGCTGGGTGGAAGCATTGTCACATTTTTCTTATCTTTTTCTCTCTTTCTGAAGAAATTCAGGTAATTTTCCATAAAAAATATAGTTCACTGAAATTGTTGACCAGTTGAGATTATAAGCCTACCATGTCATTTAGTTTATTACTTTTCCATAGCAGCTGAACTGCCTGTAAGGCAGTTATTATAAAATCTCCTGCTAATCAGGAGTACTCAAACCTATGAAAAGCTTGTCACTTTTTTGCAGTTAAAAGTATTTCCTCTTAACCATTTAATTAAATCTAAAAGCAGCAAAGAAGCAGGAGAGTCCTTATAATGGTGATGATATGGTACAGGCACTGTATGGTGGACTTTCTGTTGAGAATGGCAGTTCTTGTTTAATCTTTCAGTGTAAACCAAGGAGCAAACTTACTTAAATAATTTCTGCTGCATGCATAAGTTGGGAGGAGGGGGAGAGGGGGGAAACCCAGAACATATAAAGACATATATTTCAATTTACACTTACTAGTGAATAAACTTAAAATATCGTAACACAAATTCAATCGTTATAATACCACTTTTTTTATTCTAAGAACCAAAGTAATTACTCTGTATATTTACGATCTTTGTCTGTGATTAGTTTTCTGTCACAGGATGTATTGAGTCTGTACTGTTATGACTGTATTTTATTTACTAACATTTTCCTACACAGTGCTGAATACTTCCGGCTGAAGAAGCTGAATGGACAAATCCATGAAGATATCTTTCATTTTCCCTGACAGTGAATGATGTTTCCATATATAAACATAATAATAGAGTCATTACATATGCACTCACATTATCATAGCTGCTGTGTGCTCAGTGTTATTCAAAACAAGGCAGGAAGCCAAATCTTCATAGTTCCCATTTTGATTTAAATTGTATTTGTAATAAAGGGATTTTCATTCAACCTAAATGCAGTTTCATCCTAGTCCAACCAACCTCCCTGCTTCTTTTTTTTATTATTATTATTTTTCCTTTATTCTAGGTCACTCAGTCCTGATACAAGTGAAATTCTCCTCTGGTGGTGATAACAGCAGTGCTACCCAATGAACTATAACAAGGGCTCTAAATGCATCTCCTGTAGCATACCACAGTGATTTGCAAAAGTGGGAATAAATCAAAGCAGTGAAGAGATGCCGTGTTGAGCCAGAAGCTAAATGTTACATCTTGTTGCATGAGGCTAGGGGGAGAACAGATCCTGTTTTTCTGGCAGCACAATATCTTTGTGCTTGTTACCTCCGATCCAACCCCATTAAAACAATCATTCACAATCTGCAGGAAATTGTCACCTCTTTCTTTCATTCAATGGCAGCTGGTATTGGTGCCTACACACATTTCTCATTTCTTTCAAGATTTTCAACACACATTAAAAAAAGAAGCTTAATTTATATTAAAAAATGTGTCAGCTTACCCTGAGGCTCAGCATGGGCACCAGGGAAAAAAATAAAAGATAAATGCCTCTAGGTGAACTGGCAGAGGCTCTAATTCTCCACTCACTCCACTGCTACACAGTATGCACCACATTAATCATTTCATATAGGCAAGCATTTACAAAAACTTCAACAATTCTAAAACAAAGATGCATTGCCCTAAACTTAATAATAATACAGCTGTATCTTGTAGAACAGTCTCAGTTCACAAATACTGTATCCTCTAATAGAAGAGGTATAAAATAATATTGGAGTCTTCTGTGACATAATTTTTATCATTCTGTTTCTTCTGTCTATACAGTTATGTCCCCTCTAGTGGGCATTTTTGTGTGCGTGTATAAGTATACATATATAATGTTGTCATTTGTCTTATTTGAGTGCTGACATTCACAGGATATTTTCTACCTCTCATTTTTATTGTGTGGCTGGGTAAATGTGTTATATGATCCCAGTGAACTCTGTTACGCCTCAGTCTAACTCTAATATAGTTTTTCTTTAACTTTCTGTGCTGGGGGAATAGGGATTTTTTTTTTTTTTTTTAAAGTCACAAAGCTAAATACAAATAATACTGGAAGGTGGAAGACAATATCAGGGCTAGGAAGGTGGCAATGATATACTCAGATGTCAAAGATGACCAGTACAAAGCTTTGAGGGAAGGACTGTTTTAGGGGATAGGACCTATAACCACGGCAGCTCTAGTGCCACTGAGACCTATGAGAAGATGAGTAAAGATTTGGGTTGCATGAAGGCCATTGTTTCATTGCTTTGATATACCAGGTGCTGCAAGGCTGGCTGACCCAACCAGCTGGAGACAGTCCTCTGCTGGAGAAAGCATCAGCAGTTGTACAGATGGCATGCATAGCTTTACGTTCGTCCCAGCATGTTAGAAGATGTGGCTCCAGGGAACACTCCATGGGCCCTAGATGAGTTGTTTGAAACACAGTTGTCAGACAACAGCATTTCCAGCAGCTCTGCAGCTGGCCTCAGTTATACTTCAGGACTCCCAGCAGCTACCTGAGAAGGTTTGCAGAGGTGAAACTGTTTTGTGCCTACCTCTCAGTGCTATGTGAGTGTAGCAGAGAACAGACAACTAGTCTGAGTAACAGTCTGACCTATGAGGAAAGGCTGGACCAGTTACAAGCCAGATTTAAAAACAAGAAATGCAGATATGAATTGGACTTTTTTAAAAATGCTAAGCAGCAATATATGTATGGGTGCATTTTACACCCATACCCCATTCTCAAGGCGGTCAGCTTGGCATATGACAAAATGGCAGGCAAACATGGTTCCTCCCACATCAGCAGAGATTACTGAGCAACCAACCAAACAAAAGATTTTTCAGTATGATGGGGAACTTGGCGGGCATGGATCCTGCAAGTCAGCAACAGGTTGTGCATGTGGTGTTGACAACAGGAATCTGGCTTTTACAACCATGAGGCCTGCTCTGAGGATCGAGGACTGTTAGGAAGAGATGGGGTCCGCTGCAGTGGGGCAAAGTCTGACCAGCCTGTGATGAGAGCTTTAAATTAGGAATGATGGGGAAGGAGTGGTGGACTGCAGTGACAAGCAAAGTGTGCTGGATGATGTGAACAGGGGAGACATTGCATTCAAGAAAACAGGGCAGAAGAGGGCCCACTCCAAGGGTATCCACACAAACAAGCAAGTCCCTACAGGACAGGTCTAACACCTCTTCTGGAAAACCCACATGGCTGGATGCGTCTTTGAACCGCCTGTACTCTAACACATGTGGCATGGGGAGAATACAGGAGGAATTCTGTGCTCGGAAGGATGCCATGAAATATGGTCCTAGAGAAAAGAGGGATCCAGGAGAACTGGATGATTTTCAAGAATCACCTCCTCCAAGTTCAAAAAATGATCCTTCTTGCTGTGGAGTAAGTCAAGCAAAGGTGGTAGGAGGCCTGCATAGGTGAACAAATCCCACCTGACAAAACTCAAGCACAAAAGGAGGTGTACAAGAGGTGGAAGAAGGGACAGGTGAAGCAGGAGGGATATAGAGACACTGAGTGTGCAGGGATGGGCTTAGTGAAGCCAAAGCCCATTGAGAGTTGAATCTGGTGAGAGAAGTGAAGGACAAGAAGAAGGGCTGCTATGCACACATGAATAGCAAAAGGAAGACTAGGGAAATGTTGGTTCACTGCTGAATGGGCTGGGGGATCTGATACCCAAGGAGAAGCTAAAGGTACTCGATGACTTTTTCACTTCAGTCTTTACAGATGACACTGACTTTCAGAGATCCCAGGCTCCTGAGGCCAGTAGCAAAATCTGAAGCAATTCAGACTTACCCTCAGTGAAGGAGGATCAGGTTAGGGAACTTTTAATGAAGTCCGTGGGAACTGATGGGATGCACCCACAAGTGCTGAGGAATCTGGCCATTCTTCCTTATCCTTGAATGGTCATGGCGATGGAAGGAGGTTCCTGAGGACTGGAAGAATAAAGATGTTGCTCCTGTCTTCACAGAATCAACTCTGAGCAGCAGCAGCGTTGGGGCGGGTGATCTCCAGAGGTGCCTTCCCACCTCAGTCACTGTGTCATATGTCTGTGATTCTGTATCTGTTAAAGCCCATTCTTCTGTGCCTGTGAACCCGTGTGACATTTCAAGGACACCTGAAACTTTTTTCCTCAGTTTCAGTTGCCTGTCTCAGGAGATCCATTTGCTGAGTGCAAAAATTTCTGGAGTCTGCTTAACATCTTAATCCTCAGAACAGATTAGTTTATGGCATGCACAGCCACCATCGCTGCAGAAATGGCAGGTTTAAATGGTGCATAGTTTGGTAGGGCAAAGCAAATTTGTTGGACAGTGTGTATATAAAAAGTATTGCTATGGCACAAGAGGTGATGTGGATGTGAGCGCGGTGGGAGGCTGTAAGAAGTGCAAAATCAGAACACCAGGAAGGAAAATGCTTTGAATGTCTGGGCACGATTTAAACAGCAGGAATGTGAGTATTGCCTGCGGTAGTAGTTTGATCATACACAACAGTGAGGTACAGTTCTAAATGTCCATTTTACTCAAACCTTTTTCTCCAACAGTTAGTGGTTTGTGCTTGTTTTCACACAGATGTAGGCGGATTCACAGCAGCATTAAGTAAGCAGAGGAGAACTGGCCCTTCAGTTCTTTGTAGGAAGAGCTAAGGATGGGGTCTGAATTGTAGCTGCCATAGGATGACATTTTTCTGCTGAATTCAATACACCTACTTCAATTTACAGCTCCTAATATCTGGCCTGAATGCTGCAGAATGAGTAGTAGACAGGAGAAGGTGAGGAAGAAATACACAATTTGGTAATACATAATACATAGTTAAGAAGTACAGCCTAGAAACTTTCTTTGTTATAGTGAAACTGAACTCCTCTTGGATCAACTGATGAATATGAGTTGCATGTCTTTCGAAGGATCTTAGAGAGAGTCTTGGGTCCACAGAAGAATACTCCAATACTGTTGCTGTAATTGCAATAACAACAAAAACAGGAGAGTAGCAGAGTAAATGGATATACTGTACCTTTTGGATGCCTTCAGCTTTGCATCTTTTGAAATGGCTTTTTAAGAAATACATTTGAAAAAATTTGTGTTACTGTCACAAAGTATTACAGTATAATTATTTTAATACTTCAACGTTTATTATGTCTTATTGCATTATTTATTTGGATTACTGTATTAGAGGTCACAAATTATTTTAAATGGCAGTTCTTTGGTTTTGATCTTCATAGCTTTTTTTAATCAGAGAAGCAAACACACTGCTTGGGCTGAAAATTTTCAATGCTCTTTCTCCAGCAAAGTTAATCTTTTTTTCTAAAAAAATATACAAAATTCTCAGTTAATTCTGAGTTTTGTTCTTTTTTTTTGTTCTTTTTTTCCCCTCATTTTAACACTTCTCTGCCTATGGACAGTTTTTAAATGGCTGATTTAGTAATAAAATTTGGAAGTAGGTAATTCTTATAAGGTAAGAACGTGACCAACGGAACAAAGAATCGTGTTTGTAAGCACACAAGTCTGTTACAGGGAGTTGGAAACCTGGCTACTTGCTGCAAAGGGCCTTAAAGAGTTTTCTTCTAAGTACAGAACACATATTGCTTTAAAACATATATGTGTACGCACAGATACACAGACATGCTGTGCTACTGGGGAAAGCTCATGCGTAAATGCAGCACAAGTGATGAGTGACAGCATGAGTTTCAAAAAGTTTGCTCCTGTAAAGGAGGGGCTGTAGCTATGATTTGGGTGCCCAAGCCATAGCCCCCAGAAGTAGTGCTCACATTGCTCTGGTGTTTGACTGCACTAGGTATAACCTGAAGCGGTATATTCCTGCTAACCCGCTAAAAGGCACTGTTGCAGTCAAGTGAAAGTCCGTGGACCAAAGTGCAGGGACCCAAAATTTTGTCGGTTCGTAAAAGCTGATTGTTCCATCACACAATAGAAACTCTTGAGTTTCTTTGCTTCTTGAACTTTCTGTAACTCAGAGCAAGAAAAGGTAGGGTGTTTTTTTTCTCAGAAGGAGTACTTATTTCATGCAAGGTTTTGTTTAAAAGGTTCAACATTGATCATAAACATGGGCATCTAGGTTCAGAGGCAAATAGAGATTTTACTGTCACTTTAGTACTGGCTCTCTAAGGTAATACCACAAGATCCAGTATGGAAAGTTAATGCCCATCCTCTTCCCTGCACATCAGAAAATCAGGTTTTTCTCAGTTGTACTTAATAAAACTTACAAAAAATAGTGTTTCAACTATAAGTTTAAAAGCTCTGTTTATGCAGTAGAATCCCTATAAAAGGTCTTTCAAAAATCATATTTTCTACTCTTACCCTTTTTCTGTTTTTAATCTTTCATGTTTCCTGATTGTATTTATTTTGACCTTCATCAAGTGGTTTCTTTATTACTGTTATTTTTAAAATTTTATGGTATTCTTGTAGCTTACGATACTGTCTTTGATTTCCTCTCTTTCAGATTTGTCTTGGGTCTTTTTCATCTTTAAAAAAAGTTTCCTTCTCTTTCTTTTTGTATCTGTCTCCCAAATGCAAGCCTTTATTTTGCATTAGCAGGTAAGTGTTTGGAAATCATACAGTCACAGAGATTCTGGAATTTTCGACTGCTGAACACAAAATATTCCAAATTCTTGCTTCAAAGGCTTTCAGGAACAAAGAAGCTTTTCTCAGACCACTAGCAAATCCACCAAGTTCAAATGAACTGTCTTTGCCAGCAGAGATGAACTAATAACAGAACAGCATAGTCTTGCAAGAGTAGCCAAATATGTTAGGGGAACAAACATATCCTTGACATCCTAAGAAAAAAATCACAGTTTATCTCTTTAATAACCATCTTCAAGGGAAATTAATGCTACTTTGTCCTTTGTGCAGAACAGTAATTGGATTGTGTGTTTCAATTATATCTGGACAAAGGCCAGGATATTGAAATACTTCTAAATATTAGATTTTCTTGTCCAAAAATTAGATTTTATTGGCATTCTCTTTCCGAGATTTCTTCATTAAAAGCTTCATTAAGCATAAATCTTCTTTCCACACAGCAAAAAAACTGAATTATTTTTAAAGGGGCATTTAGAAAGGTTTTCCCTCCCATTCTCCCACTGTTTATGCTGAGAGAAGAGTTACCTAACAAGGTTAGAAACCAACCTGCCTTACCTAGGATGGTTTTCGGCTAGTTGCTTGAACTCAATGTCCCAGTTTGGCCTTCCATAGCAGGTCTTCTGTCTCAAACCAGTAATTACATCCATTTTGTCATCATAATGTAGTGCTATGTGAGTAGCCTAAAGGCAAATTTACAAGATAATTTTAGAGTCAAAAATGTATACTCCAAGTAGAATCATAGAATGGTTTGGGTTGGAGAGGACCTTATAGATCTAGTTTGACCCCCCCTGCCATCGGCAGAAACACCTTCCGCTAGACCAGGCTGCTCAATGCCCTGTCCAGTCTGGCCTTGAACACTTCCAGGGAGGGGGCAGCCACAGCTTCTCTGGGCAACTTGTTCCTGTGCCTCACCTCCCCCACAATAAAGAATTTCTTTCTTATACGTAATCTAAATCTACCCTCTTTCAGTTTAAAGCCATTATCCCTTGTGCTATCCCTACATGCCCTTGTAAAAAGTTTCTCTCCAGCTTTCTTGTAGGCCCCTTAAGGGTACTGGAAGGCTAGGTTCAGAAGCAAAGCAAGAAGAGAAAGCAATAATGTTGCTTTGTGGTAAAAGAAGTATTAATGAGGGAAAGAAAGCTGTGTAATTATCAAATGGAAGGAGGAGAAGGGAGGAGAGGGGAGTGGAAAGGAGGGGAAGAGAGGAGAGGAGAAGAGAAGAGAGGAGAGGAGAGGAGAGGAGAGGAGAGGAGA
>Ga0065711_1003743_pt1 | contig 26592 bp, 11 predicted proteins | sample Hoacrofraction12_FD_59098 | JGI IMG/M metagenome (GOLD analysis project Ga0065711, IMG submission 59098) | Hoatzin crop microbial communities from Cojedes, Venezuela - Epithelial fraction 12 v2 (version 2) | ecosystem: Host-associated > Birds > Digestive system > Esophagus > Crop | place... | reverse complement strand
AAAAGTAAAGGGGCCTAAAAAAAAAAAAAAAAATCACTTTTGATTCCCCTGTGGGGGTAGTATTCTCACCTTGCTTTCTTCTTCGATGGGGCTAGAAAATTAAAAAGAATTATTAGCAACATCATAGGGTTTCCACCATATTACTGCAATAGAAGCATTACACAAACAGAACAGCTACCGGCCCTGAAGCGGCTGCGGTTTCTTCACAGGACAGGACTCAGCAGCCTACACCCAGGCACACGCTGCCATTTCACAAACCACCAGGCATCCTTGCTGGAAGGTCTATGGGAGCCTTGTGCCCCACCAGCTCTGCAGGGTACCCGACAGCGTCTGCGTTCAGGCAGCTGAATCCCACACAAGAAGTCAGTACGGATTGAACTGAGGTGGGTATGTCTCCTCTACACAAAAAGTGAAAAGGTTTGGGGCTTTTTTCTCTGAACATAGCAGTGAACCTCAAAGCTGCACACGTAATGGTTCGGTCTCCAACAAGAAGTTATGGAGATCAGAATGTCTAATCACCTCTCTTGCCAGTACAGTGTATAAGCACGAGCAGGGAGGGAAAGCTCAGTAAAACAAGGTAGTCTAAGGCAGTAGCTATGCTTCAGAGAACAGCTACCGCATGGTACGTAACTTATCACTTCTTAAGTATTTATCAGCACAGGTGTTGCAGGATAAGCAACAGGACAAGTAATAATTCTCAGGACAAACAACATCTTTGCCCCTACAATATGAGGCTGAAAGAGTCATGTTACTGTTTTAACCACCTGACGTTGAGCACTTGCTGATGATCTGCAACAAGGAGTTGTACTGTAGGTCCCAAAGTTCTCCAAATGCCACGAAAGAAAAGAACTGCCACCATTTCACAGAAAATATCCAACGAATTAAGAATCATGGAAATGCAGGATGGAAGGGACCTCTGCAGGTAGAATCACAGAATCATAAAGAAGTTTAAGTTGGAAGGGACCTCTGGAAGTCATCTAGTCCAGCCTCAAAGGTAAGAGAAAAGTACCACAGAGGTGGTAAGTAACAGAAACAGAAACAAACAACTGTAAGATGAGGACACTGACAATTAAATTTCCTTGAATTACTTGATTTGTGCTGTCTTTCCAGTAAGCTTCCAAAATCCTCCTTGTATGAAAAGAAGATGGATGGAGACAATGAGTGCTACTCAGTGCTTGGAAACTTCACCCTACTCCAGCTAACGGCCGAAGTTCCGCTCACTTTGACAAAGACTAGCCTCAAGATTAGATCAGGCTGCTCAGGCCCAAGTCCAGCTGAGTTTTATGTCTTCAAGAATGGCAATTTCCCACTTCTTTGGGCAGGCAATTTCAGTGCTTGACCACTCACTGTGCAGAACTTCCTGAATGTTCAATCAGCATTTCCTTTACTGCAGCCTGTGAATGTCGCCACTTGTTCTTTCCCTGCACACCTTCCTGAAGTTGCTCCTTCTCTGTAGCCATGTTCTAGGTAGCGGAAGACAGTAATTAGATCCCTTGCTTAGCTGCTGCCTTCTCCAGGGTAAGCAAATCCAGCTCCCTGAAGTTGTCCTCCACACCACATGCTCTAGTCTCCTCTTGATCTCTTGTAGCTGGCAAGTCCTCTGCTGACTCCCCAGTTCACCAAAATTTCTCACGTACACAGACACGGTATTCCAGAAGCAGCTTCATGAGTCCTTAACAGAAGGCAGTAAGCACTTCCCTCAACCTGCTGGCTACACTTTGCTAATGCAGCCCAGTATGCTGTTGGCCTTCATTACATCAAGAGTGCATTGCTGATTCCCATTCATACAGCTGTATATAAAAACCTACAGGTTCATAAGACTTGCTCCCTAGCCCAACACTACCCAGTCTGTATCCAGCACGGTGCTGCTCCATCCCAGATGTAAGATTTCACATGTACCTCTGTTGAACTTCAGGAGGTTTCTAACAGCCCATTTCACCAACTTGTTGAGATCCCTCTGAATGGCAGTCTTGCTCCACCATACACCAGGCATTCCCCTGATTTGATGTTATCTGCAAATTTGACAATGGTTTATTCTACCCCATTATCCAGGTCATGGACAAACATGTTAAACAGTGCTGGTCCCAGGACAAACCACTGAGGAACGCCACTAGCAACTGGCCAACACTTAGAATCACCGACAACTACTCTTTGAGCTTAACAGTTCAGCCACCTTTTATCCTGTAGACTTACGTTATCTCCTCAGTTTGGCTGTAAGTAAAAAATGGGAGACTGTGCTGAAAGCTTTGCTAAAGTTAAATGACGTCTGTCCTCCTTCCCCTGTCCACAGAGCCAGCCCACGTCATTACAAAATGCAATCAATCTGGTCAAACCCAGTTTGTCCTTAGTAAATCCATTTGGCTATTCCCAGTCACCTTCTTGACCTTCACATAACAGTAAATGATGTCCATGAGGACTTGCCCCATGATTTTAATAAGGTCTCAGATAGCCTGTAGCCACGTTTTACTTTCGAAGAGAAGCACATTTGGGTTTTTTTGGGTCCCCAAGGAACTCCTTTGATCACCGTGACCTTTCAAAGACTTTCTGAGGGAGCAGACAGCTCCCTCAAAACAGAAGCATTCCTTTTTGTNCTATGGCCTTGTACAGGCTCAATNTGCACTTCCCTAAACTGATCCTTCTCTCCAGTGGGTAATGCCATTCTCCCCTAAGCCTTACAACTATGCACAAAGATCTGAGAGCAGACCATCGTAAAGACCAAGGCAAAGAAAGCTACAAATATCTCAGCCTCTTCCATGTCCTTCATTGCCAGGCTACTGGCTCAGAAGAGGGACCACATCTTCTTTTGCCGCTGTCATATCTGCAGAAGCTTACGCATCGCCCTTCATATTCCTTTCACCTCCAGGCAAGCTTTGCCTTCTTAATTTCACCCCAAATATATCTGTAATTCCAATACATTTCTTCCTGGCAGCCTGCCTCTGCTTCTGTCCTCTGAATGCTTCTTTTTAGCATTTAAGATCAACTAGTAGTTCCCTGCTCAAACACACTAACCACCTGCTATGCTTGCCCATATTCTTGGACGGCAGAACAGATCATTTATGCTTTTTGAGGAACTTCTCCTTGAAGACTGATTAGCTCTTTTGGGCTTCTTTTCCTTTCAAAACAGCCTCTTGAGGGATCTTGACTACTAGTTTTCTGAAGAAGCTGCAGTCTGTTCTCCTGAAGCCCAGGGTCATTAGTCTGATACATAACTTNCTTATTGCCCAAAGGGTTTTAATCTGTATCATCTCATGATCACTCCAACTAAGACTGCCATTGATCATCACATTCCTGACTTTTCTCCTTCTCTGTGAAACACTTCTTCTTGTTGACTCATCCAGTCCCTGCATGAAAAACTGGCCTTGACTCACTTTTGGATTGTTTGCAACTTGCCATGCTGCTCTTCCAGCAAAAGTCAGTCCTCCCAGGAAAACTGTGACCTGCAGTTGGGAGACTTCTTCCCATTATGTAAAGACAGCCTTGCTACAGACTGCCTTTTCAAGAGGCGCAGATACCTACCATGATGCTGTTCTTGCTGGCCTTCCTGCTAGTCCTGACCCATAAGACCTCAACCACCACCAATCACGGCTTTATACAGAAAAGGTGCTCTTGCATCCAACACAACTTCTACTGTCATCTTCTATGCTGTCTTTCGTAAAGCACCCATATCGATCCATTAGAGCACTCCAGTCGTACAAGCTATTGCATTGCATCTCTGCAGTTCTGATGATGTCATAGCTCTGTGGCCACAGAGTAACTTCCAGTTCCACCATCTAGTCCAACCTCCCACTTGAAGCAAGACTACCGCAAACATAAGATTCTACTTTTGTACAGCCAGGTCTTGAAAACCTCCAAGGATGCAGAGTTCACTACCTATAGATAACCTGGTCCAGTGCTGTACTACCTTCTAGAAAGTAAGTTTTTCCTGAGTTCAGCCTCTCAAGCTGCCATCTGTGGCTGATATCTCTTGTTAATTGCCTGAAATTCCTTTGGCTTTGTCATCTCTGTACCAGTCTACAGATGCTTGAAGGGCAGTTATAAGATCACCCCCTTACCCTGCTCCTTCCCATTCTAAACAAGCCCAGTTCCCTTTAACCCTCACACTGGGTACATGCTCTTGACCCCAAAGAACCTTCATAATCCTCTGCTGGATCCTCTCCAATTTCTCCACTTTCCCCTTGAACTAGAAGGAACAAAACTAGACACAATATTCTAAGTCTGGTCTTACCATCATCAATTGTTCATCAATTGACTGTTCTTCAGTCTGCTGCCTCTGCCCCCCCGAAAATACCACAATACGAGATTTGCCTTATGTGAAATGAGAGCGTTCTCTTGGCTCATATTCAGCTTGGCATCCACCATAACCATCAAGTCCTTTTCAGCAAGACTGATCAGTCTGTCACTTCCCATCCTGTACTGCCGCATGGAATTATCACTTCCCCACTGAAGATACAGACAAGCTTCTCCAGGTATCTGGTGTAACTTCAATGAAGCAATAGTTCAATCTGAAAAGCCTGGTCCAAAATAGCACAGAATCTCTGGACTTTTTTCAAATTTGCTGCTGTGTTACGTAGCAGCATTAAGAGCAGTTTTTAGAAAGGAAAAAAAAATTACACAGGCAGAATTCAGAGACCAAATCATATCAGAACTTCATATGTCATACCACTGCCCTGTGCTTACACACAGTGTCATAAGGCCTTCAAGCACAACTCCCTACTTTGAGTAACTGGTTATAGGAATTACCTTAGTAAGACATTATTTCTAATCTGAAGCCCAAGACAAAATGCAGATAATCTCTCTTCTTTAAAGAATAAAGAAATATCATAATTTTTCCTTTAAGAAAAGCAACAAAACAATCACTTCAAGACCTTTCATACATACATATATATGTGTGTGTACATATACATAAAAGAAAACATAACCTTAAGTTTTGCATATGATCTCTGCAGCAGCCAAAATTTGGTGCTAATGTTTGCTTTGCCACTTACAAAGTAGTACATGCCACCAAATGGCCTTTCTTAATTATACCCTCAAACTCACTCTTGCGTTCAGAATGGAGTTTTGAAGCTGGAAGTCATTCTCTACCAGTATGATCTAGTCTAAAGACATACAGCTCCTAAACCAGTAAGCATGATTTTCCTCTAAATAACCAGAGTATGTTTATTTTGGAATTTGCTTGATATTGCCCTTACCACCTAACCAGAGCAAGCCTTAATACTGAATGAGACAACATTTTTGCAGCTAACTTCGCTCTTGCCCATTGCTCCAGTTCTTCACGTCCTGTAGGACTGGGTGGGATCGCTCTCTTTGATGTTCTGGTTTGGTATCTGAGCACTTCTTCCGGTTCTACAGAAGTCAGTCAGCGTTGATGTCAATTTACTCTGACCTGAGAATTATTGAGCAAGATTACTGCGTCACATTCCCTCTTCTTCACGAGAAAGACAAGCGGAGCTCAAAAGAGGCCTCTGCCACCTTGTTTTGCAGACCAAATTTAACAGGTACGATCCACAGAAGGCACCAATGATTAATCCAAAAAAAAGCACAGTAGGCACTGATAGCAGGATTCACAGTGACAAACTGCTGATCTGTGCAACATTCACTCACTTCAATCAAACCTACCTTCCCACTGATGTTAGTACTAGGGTCAAAAGGTAGCAAGTAGACATTTCTTCACGTTGGCATCATTAAGCATCAGTAGCACATCAACAGTAACAAAGGGCATAGCTCAAATATACTGTATGACGGCAGATGCTGGTTTTATGTTTGAGAGCTTGGTTTCCATTGCTTGTTCCAATTGACTTGCTAAAGAACTGTAACTTCCACTTTTACCAGTGATTCAGCATGTATGTCTTTTGATGACTGAAATGAGGTTGAAAAGGCTTTATCAGCTTATTCAGAGAAACCCATCAAATACCATTTTTCCATACTTTTTCTCTTTCCTTGTAGCAAATCACTGTAGTTATCTCAAATACCTCCAGAACCAAGCAGTTAAAAATGTCTAAGAAACACTGCAAGTCTGGCAATTCCCTTCTTCCCCCATTTCAAATTCACAAAACCTGGAAAATCTCTGAAAACATTTTGTGCTATTACAAGGTGAACATTTTAAATCAGTCCCACCCTCTGAGTTTAACTAGTAATTCAAATCAGGCCAACCACCAACTACGTCAAATCTATTATAGTCAAGTAATTCATAGACTTACGTGAGGTACTTGGTCTTATGTAACCTTCAGTCTAGGAACAGAAATAGTTTCGTATTAGATTTTCTGATTAAAATTTCATAACAACAGTCTGTACTGCAACTGCCTTTATAAATGGAACAAGTACTTTTATTTATCCCAGCATAATGTGGCCCATAATTTTATAAAAAACTTTGGTTTTTTCAGATTAATTTCAATACTACTGTTCTTTTCCCCAGATTTTTTATGGCAACTTTAAGTTAAGCCTTAGTTCAACTTAATACTACACTTCCTAGAAAGACACAGAAATTTAACAAGCTTTGTCAGCAGTACTTTTAAAATTTACTAGGTCAAATGTAAACGCACTGATAAAGGACACATTATGGGATACTTTACATTTATTTCCAATTACCTTATACATTTTTAATCCTTCAGTCTTCTCTAGCTCTCCTGCTATCCGTTTGAGAAATGAGACTTTGCATTCTTTTACATCTGTTGCCTTTCTCTTCATTTTATCTGGAAATTCTTTGGACTGTGGACAAAAACAGCTTGAAATGGTCAACATCAAAATTCACCACAACATCCAAAAATTGGCACCTTTACCTTTTGGATAAGCTTCCAAAAGACTGATAAACATCATTTTGAACATTCTGAGCTAGTTTCTTCTCTGTAACACAACTAATTTATAATGTTAAAGTTTCTCAAGTAGTCTTCAAAACAAGAAATAGACACTGCAAACCTTGCTACAAAAAGGTAACATGCTCTGTACCATATCAAACAGCACTACGGGTGTGCCCAGGAATGAGAAAGAACCACGGTGTTCTAGGAACGTGATCCTGGAGGCAGTCAAAACACTTAGGAACAGACTTTGAGCAGATACAGACAAACCTCTGGATCGCACCTCCTTAACAGCTCACAGCTTCATAGCTATTCATGTTGATCTGACCCATGAAGAGGCAACCATACACATATTCGCAATTTATCGTACAGGGGTTTAAACTTCAAACTTGATGTAAGTATTTATAGAAAAAAATAAAAGGAGAATATCATAAAGAAATTGTGATCAAAATGCATCAAAATTACTCACGATGTATGCTCTTCTGTGTTTATATCCACTAAGATGTTCTATCATAGGTGCTATCTCTGTATTCAACCCACACAGCTTGCACTCATAATGCGGCTCTTTTCTTCCTTCAAATCTGATTTCAACCACATGTTCTAAGCCTGTAAGAGTCACAAATATCTATATTTTACTATAAACTACTATAAAAAAATGTATTCTCTTCATTGTTGCTCATTAAGAGCCAAAATGAATGAATAAATAAAAGTATTCGATTTTCAGAATTTCAACACTTTTTCAGGATCACTTCAACACTTCTTCGGACTTATTACCCACATCAATCAAATTTACCTCTTTAGAATGCTTTATTCTGAAAGGAGAAACAGTGTCTATGGCAGATTTGCAAGGCCACCAAAACAAAGTATTTCATGTACCTTTTTTCTTGCCTGGGATAATTTTAAGAAACTAAGAACTAGCCTTCTATTCAATACAGTCATGTAAGAGAATTCATGGAGAAGTGCATATAAAAAAAAGAATGAGACTAGGAAATGCCACGCAAACATCTAGATTAAAAAACTGCATTTAAACTACTTAGTCAAACATAATTTGGACAGTGTCCAAGTAGCACAAAGCAGATGTTGGGAAGACAATAATCACTTCATAAAATTGAGTCCTTCTTAATCTAAAAATCTTCCATAAACTTTTAAGAATTACAGGAATGAAAATGGGATTTTTCTTCATTTTTCCTAGAAATGACTGAAAGACTATGCCTTAGAAGCATTCAGAAATAGCTAAGTTTGAGGCTTATACCTAGCATGGAAAGTTTTACTCTGAACAGCTCAAATGTAACAAGTTTATAAGCAGCTTAAAATAAACAGGAAAAACCTGCAGCTGTTCCCCATTATCATATTTTCCAGTACTGTGTATTTGTGATGGGTTGACCCCAGCCAGCAGCCAAGCACCACATAGCTGCCTGCTCACTCACATACACACCCCTCAGCAGCATGGGGAGAAAGCAGGAACAGCAAAAGTGAGAAAACTCATGGGCTGAGATAAAGACAGTTTAATAGGCAAAGAGGTGAAAAAAAGAAAAAAACAACATGCTAAAACCAGTCACTCGCCTCCCCACAAGCAGACCAATACCCAGACAGTCTCTGAACAGCCACCTTGGAACCTAAACCCCACACGCCCTTTTTCTTCCTTTACCTCAACTGTGACTGCTGAGCACGACCTTCTGCGGTACAGAACATCCTTTCGGCCAGTTTGAGTCAGCTGTCCTGGCTGTGTCTCCTCCCAGCCTCTCGCCCACCCCTAGACTACTCAAGGGGTAAGCAGTGGGGACCCAGAGTGAAAAAAAGAAAGTCTTGACGCTGCGCACTGCTCAGCAACAGCCAAAACACTGGTGTGTTATCAACGCTGTTTTAGTCACAAATCCAAAACATACAGGCTGCTGCGAAGAAACTCAACTCCATCTCGGACCCACTACAGTATTGCTAAATCTTAACTCTGAAAATAAACTATCACCAAATGAACTGAGTATAGCGGAAAGTAACATTTTGTTATTCCCCTTTTCTATTAAAAATCCTTACAATAAAAAATTTCTGTGCTTTTTAATATTAATATTGTATGCAGAGTAACAGGCAATTCACTAAACAGAGAAATTCTCTAATAATACTAGGAAATTTGTATATCCCACCAAATGGAAAACCACAAAGAATCACCAGATGACAAGTCACCAGTGGCATGAAGTCCAATTGGAGGCACAAGGATCAATACTGGGTGCAGTCCTGTTTAACATTTTCACTAATGATCTGGATGATGGGGCAGAGTGCACCCTCTGCAAGGTTGCTGATGACACAAACCCGGGAAGGATGGCCGATACACCAGGGGGTTGTGCTGCCAGCCAGAGGGACCTCAACAGGCTGGAGAGCTGGGCTGACAGGAATCTCATGAAGTTCAGCAGGGGGAAATGCAAAGTCCTGCACCTGGGGAGGAACAACCCCATGCGCCAGTACATGCTAGTGGCTGACCAGCTTGGCACAAAAGGACCTGGGTGGACATCAAGTTGAAGATGAGCCAGCAGCAATGGGAGCTTGTGGCCAAGAAGGCTAACAGTATCCAGGCTGCACAAGGAGGAGTGTTGCCAGCAGGCTGTGGGAGATGATCCACCCTCTCCACTCAGCACCAGTAGGGCCATACCTGGAATGCTGTGTTCAGTTCTGGGCTTCCCAGTACAAGAGACATGGACATATGAGGGGCCCTGAAGATGATAAAGGCACTAGAGCACCTCGCCTATGAGGAAAGGCAGGGAGAGTTGAGACTATGTAGCCTGGGTAAGAGAAGGCTCAGAGGGGATCTCTTCAGCATGTATAAATACCTAAAGGGAGGGTGCAAAGAAGAGGGAGCCAGGCTCTTTTCACTGATGCCCCAGTGACAGGACCAGAGGCAATGGGCACAAACTGAAACACAGGAGATGCTGTCTGAACATCAGGAAACACCACTGACTGTGAGGGTGACTGAGCACTGACACAGATTTCCCAGAGAGGTTGTGGAGTCTCCCACGTTACACATATTCAAAAACCATCTGGACATGGTCCTGGGCAACTAGCTCTAGGTGAACAGCAGGTTAAGACCAGATGAGCTCCAGAGGTCCCTTCCAACCTCAACCATTCTGTAAAAAGTTTTTTTACTAAGACGGCTCCTTCAGGGACAAGTTGTCTAACAACTAAGGTGTATAGAAGAGGTGGCCTTTACAGTACTTAGTGTAATAAGCTAAACTTTAAAAGGTGTAAGAGATAAGATATACCCTACAAATTATTCAATTCATATACAGAAAATGACATAATATCTAAAATTCCATCTTTCATTTCAAAACACAAGCCCTTTGGTAACAAAGACATACCAGTTAGAAAACAAAAAACATACCAACTAGAGGTTCTTCTCTTTTGGGATCATTCATAAAATCCTTCAGACAGGTGATGTCTTTTGTGAGCCCTCTCTTCACTGAAGTAAAAGACATACACATAAAGAGATATTACACATTTGACAGTTTGCACATAATTTCTGTGATCTTAAAGGAGTTTCTAATGAAGACTTAAGTGGAACAAAACTAATTTGCACTCTGAAATGGCCAAGGAAAACGGGCAAGATCTCAAGTCACTCACAAAAAGTTTCCAGCACACTGTTTTCCATAACAATTTCACGGACAAGGAATTAATGTCTTCAAGAAGAGAACCAAATAAGCAAAACAGACCTTCTAACACTATCCAGTTTACTAAGGAAAGATACCAACTTCACATTCATAGCATGTCCCAGACCATGCCAGTTCCCATTGAAAAAAAAAAAAAAAAGCCAAGCCTCCTCCTTCCCCTAAAACCCTAATAGGCGTATAGCATACTGAGATTGCTTGCTTGGAGCCTGAAGTTCAGGAATCATATTGCTTTAAGTCTAGTAAAGAACACATAATTTTCACTAATGCAGCAAGCACCTCTTGTACTCTGGGCAGACCAGAAGCTGCATAGCCACAGTTAGTGTGTTCCCGAGCCTGAACTAGCAGTGTTCCAGTCAGGGCTGTATCTTGCCCCTCACTGAGTTTTAAGAGCTTGGATTTTGCACTGCCTAAAACACTTTTAAACTATTCCTGGTCAACTCAGAGCACCAGCATAGTTCAGCTAAACGTATCTGAAAAACAATCTCAAAGAGGCATTAAGTGTATTCAAGTGTTGGCCATTATAAAAGAGCATGCTGAAATGTTAAAATACAGGTCTTTAATCTGAGATAGATTCAATACATAATTTTAATCTGAGATAGCAGAAATAGAACTCATCTCCCTAATTAAAGTACAGCTGTACTTTAACTGACTGATGAATTTCAGAGTCAGAAACACTGCTAGTTTCTTCAAATCGGAGTGAAGAAGTAGAAATACCACAAGCACTGAACAGTATGGTACTGTATTCTTCCCCCCTAGGATGCCAGGTTATGGTTTAAAAATAAAAAAAATAAAAAACCACAAACAAAACTTCAGAAGGCTAGGGAATTCCATGCTTATTCTTAAATATTCATTCCATTAGGAATATGTTTGTGCTATCATTAAGTCAAACCCCAGGGCTGCAGACTGAAAAAAAAAATTCATCAAGTTCCAGCAGAAGTTTATACGGGAAATCTATTGTAATTTAATTGTGGTAGAAAATACTTGATAAAACACCTCCTGCCACAGCAACAGTGTGGCCCATTCCTACCAAAACTTCACAGTCTTGTTAAAATCTTTCTCTGTTGCTTTTTGCCTGAGGTGACATGCAGCAAAGTGTGACAAAGTTGACATGTTACAAGTTGGTGCCTGTGCAGCAGCTCTCAGTGTGAGCTGGCTGTTCCCAAGCTGACAGTGAAAGGCAATCTGGTCTTTTGGGCTTAACAGGGGAAGATCCACACAGAAAACAGTTAAAGGTGTCTACAAGGTAAGGGCTATTTTCTTCTTGCTTCCTAACACACAACTAAATAATCTTATCTCAGTATCAGTCAATAAACAACCCATATTGCTCTTGGTTAATATGCTTTTGTTTTGTTAAACTTTCACTGTACTGTACGGGTACACACACTGCAAAATTTTGTTGAAAACTTTACCAGCTAAAAAAGCATTAGCTAGATTCATTGACATCAGAGGTTATCAGATAATCAGGAAGAGACAAACTATGCCTCAAGTTTGAAAGTCTTTCTGTGAAAATACTTGTAACTTCATATTCTCTCAAGATCTTTTCTATAAATTAACCAGTGCACAAAAAAAGCAATGGTTCAGGTGTCTGGTAACTTGCATTGCTTCTTCCTAAACCATAATCAACCACCTGCTTTGGTCATCACTAAAACACTGCTTTCAAATTTGCACCTGAAAAGGACATTATCTCATTTGTATTCAGCTACCTGGTCTCTGTGTTTCATACTTCATCGGAGTTCCAGCTCCTGTTGGAGGACCTAGGATAACAGTTTGACAGTCAGACTACTTCTCATTTGCTTTTATTAAGTACCTAGCAGATCACCCAAACAAGTTAGAGAATTCAACAGTTATCTCATTTTACAGTTTAATATAGGCTCAGTAATATCAGTATTCCATCTTGGTACACTTTCCTTTTGTAACTTTATTGCTCCAAGTAAGAAAAAGTTCTTATTTCCACTCCCCTTCTCCACCAACACAACATACCAAACACATGAATGCCAGAGAAGCATAGAGTATTCAATTTTTATTTGGTTTTTAAGTACTTTCCATAGTACCTAGTTATTTTAATTACTTTAACTATTCAGTATTGTGCATGACAGTCTATCTGTGTTACAGGTACCTGACAGAATACTTCTGGTCTAAACATTCAGAGGCTAAACACAATCCCAGAGACAGTTCATAAAGCCATTAAGCCACATGTTTCACATAGGGTTCTGTATATATTCTTAATCACTCAGAGCTTCAGAGTGAATTTTTGAATATGTTTTCATAAAGGTACTTCCATTCCCCTCCTTTGGAACTTCTTTACCTTGCCCCTTTCTTCCCCCAAATCCACAGACGCAGACACAGCACAAGTACGCTTTAATGACGTTCTCAGTATTTTTCAAGTTGCAGCACTCAAGATTAAAACAAGATGACATACCAGTACTCATCTACTGGAAAAAGTGAAAGTTTAAGTTAAACTACATATTTGCCCATGTACACATGTTGTACACATCAATGGTTTTCTCCTCCTTCTGCACAAGATAGGCAGTTAAGAAATACGTATCAAAGCTGTAAATTAAATCAAAGTTGTAAACATTTTGCAAAAAGCTCTGCAATATGAACATAAGGAAGGGGTATGAGAAAGCATGTCTCCCTTGATTTCCTACAATAAATTATCCATCTTTTTCAGTAAAAGGCTTCAAAGTCTCTGGTAGCATGAACAAAAGACCTCCACGTACTCTGCAAGTACAAAAATTACTTAATTCCACAGCTGTTCAGTTAGTGCCTGAAGCTCAGCTTTGACTCTAGGTCCAGCATCTGCAGACTGACAACATGGCCAAATGGTAAATGACACGAATAGGTATCTGTGAAATAAGATTTATGGTGCTTTATTTTCTGTTTATTTCAGGAACAAATTGTATATGCAGAGAATAGCACCAGAAGCAGGTCACAGTACAGTCTGCCTTAACACGGCTGAAGTTTACAAACATGGTCAAGCTAAAAATCAAGTTCTAGCTGCTACTACCACCAAACGTAGCAGTTCAGGGTTTTGAGATTTTTTTTTCTTTAAAAAAAATAAAAGAGGCATTTAGCAAATATTATCAACTGGGGGGTTGGACTAGATGACCCACAGAGGTCCCTTCCAACCCCTACCATTCTGTGATTGCTGCCTGCAAAAGTTTAACAAAGCAATGATGATCTTGAAAACACTCTCCCATTCAGCAACAGCAGGTTTCCAGGCTAACATTTAATTCACATTTATTAGCCACATGGCTTTGTAATGCTATTGACAATCTAAGTTATATTTCTTAAGCATCTTTAAACCAAAATAGAACAGTATTTTCCCGTAAAGCATATCAGACTGACCAATAAGCTGAAAATCAGCTCAACTGCCACACTCACAGGACAATGATGAACAGCCCTGCCTCTTGGTGTTCAGTAAGCAGCAGAGTACCCCAAAGCACTCCAGGGCCCACAATGATTAACATCATCATCAATAACCTGGTTGCGTATGCATAGAACACCCTTGGCAAATTCAGAGATAACAGTAATGTAGGGGATACAGCCAAAGTCACAGCTTCAGTTGAGCAGGACCCTGGGAACATTAAGGATTAAAGAAACCTTAAAAAACACAGAAGTGTAGAGTTCTGCAGCCGCAATAATCCCATTCATGAGTACAGGCTGGGACCTGGCTGACCAAGCAGCTGCCCTGTCAAAAAGAGCCTGAGTTACGATGAATGCTAAGCTGAATACTGGCCAAAAGCATGTCTCCCAGAAACTCAGCAAACCGCCCGTTGAGATACTGCACAGGCAGCACCCTTCAGAATGTCTTATCCTCCATTATTTGGCACTTGTGAGGCTGTCTAGTTCCACCCTTCTCCAGTTCAAGCTGGAAGTGGAGAAACCAGAGAGGGTCCAGCAGAAGGGCCACCAAGACAAACAACCCAGGGCAAATAACTTACGAGAACAGGTTTGGGAGCTGGACTTGTTTAGTCTGGTAAAGCGGGCAGACTAAGAGGAGACCTAATAGCATGGATACCTGAACAGCAGCTACAAAGATGAGTCAAACCCTTTGGGGATGTGAGAACAGCATAACAAGTAGCAGCTAGAAACAGCTGCTCAGGTTGTACAAATTCGATGTTTGGAAAAAATTCCTCTTTAAGACAGGGAAGCAACTACAGACTGATTAAACACAGGTAGCAGGCTCTCTGCCCTTGGAGATGTTCGAGGCTCCAGTAAAGCAAGTGATGATCCAGCACCAGCAGCAGTCCTGCTTCAGTCAGGAACTCAGGAAGTCACCTAATCAGTCTCAGGAAATCCCTTCCAACTAATGATTTTATTCAGTAAGGCATATTTTCCAGATACTAGTCCTCTATATGAACAACAACAAAAAAATCCCTTTCCTTTCAATATTCAGTGACATAGTGCTGAACATGTTTCTTTGTTCTCCACCTTTTACACCTATACATGTATGACTGCCAGAAATAAAACAGCTACGTTTCAAAACTTAAGGACAGTTTCAGACATTATCAACTCAGTTCCTTGGCAGCAACAAAGAGGTACTGGACTCAGCATTGCAGATCCACTTGTGAATACAAGAGGTGAAGTGCACAAAGATTCTATATTCCATTGTACAGGGGAACGCCCTGACAGAGGCCGTAAGGGAGTTGGAGTAGTGTTCAATCTTAGTACTTCTAAGGTTCTGAAACCCTTCCTCTTCTAGTCTAACTCAGAAAAGAACTTCCAGGTTTCCTTTCTTTGAAAATGTAGCAGTATTTTTAAACCCCAAAACGTTACACATACTAATCAATGCTTGACAGCCATCAAGCATGGAGGGACCTGTTAAAGTAGGTAATTTATCTTATATCATAAAGCTGAAGTGCTGATCAGGATACCGGTAAGATTGTCATCAGTGAACCCAAGACAGAATACATGACATTTGTGCAGCTTATCTTCAGATCTGATTCCTCCCTTTGACTCTACACTTTACAGAATGACCATACTGAAGCTTTCTTTACTCATGGNGCTACTTAAAGGTTTTAAGTTGAAGAACATAGACACAGGTTGCTAGATCCAGCAACTAAACAGCTACAACATCCCGTACTACACTTTTCAATGCTTCTCATTTGTATCGTTGTAAGAGAAGTACTGCAAGCTAACTGCAACCTCCTGTAATACAAGAAAAATTCCACAGCCTGTGCAACAAAATTGCATTAATCCCCTCTTCTTTGTGCCAAATTAATTTCACCAATAAAGCTAGGCAGCCCAAAATGGCTTTAATAGGGCTCATACTCTATACTATGTCTCCTACCTGAGCTGCCTCATTTTAGTAGTAAACCACTGGATTTTGCTATTGCCCAGGGAACACCTGCCTAACATATATATTGGTATTCCCCCATCATTTAATGCCTCTTGTTCAAATCAAACTGTTTTCCAAACGTCTTCCTGCTTTGGCCAAAAGGTCCCAGGAGAGAAAGCAATGTTGCCTCCTCCCCTCCTTATCCCTGAACACATACGTGCAACTGCCTCTAACTAGAGCTGAAAGAAGTCTTCCATCTGTCCAATTATATCATTGTGTAAAGAAACCACATGACTGAAATTTCTATACTTAACTGAGCTTTGATTTATCTCTCTTAGTAAAGTCCTAGAACTTCAGCATCATGTCCTCTCACATCTTCCATTAAGCTGCTCTCCTCTGAACTGCTGGAGAGCAGGCAAAAAACTCCACCCCAGATATCCAATTCTGTTATTACCACAATAATAACTTGTTGATAGTTTTGCCACATGGAAACTCACAGGGCATCCAGATGTCTTTCTTACAGAAAGTCGTACTCCTCCAAACACCATCATCTGGAAACAGATGCATTTCCCAACTTGATCGACTTCAAAGCCAACAAGATTGTACAGTTATTCATGCTCATCACTTCTGGATTATGAACAGTTACTTTTGATGAGTCCAGAAAGAATATTTTACATGGCATGCCCCATTTGAAAATACTCAGAATCCAAATCATTCGTCTTTTCAAATTTTGGCTTACAAATGATAGCAGCATTGGTGGTGTTCTCCCTACTGACAAAGGAATTTTTTTTTTTTAATTCTGCAGCAAGGAGGAAGTTGCCGATATTGGTGTAAAAGATTTTAAGTACATCAAACCTCATCCTCCGAAGTACCTGTTCTTCTTTAGACAGTGTACATTTCAGATACTTGTCAGGTTTTGCCCCAAGTGATTTCCATGAAAACTCATCCTTTACTTTGAGAACATCCATACATTTTTGTTCGCGGCTCTTTGACCTCCAGCTCTGTGAACACACTGCCACATGTCACTCTCACTGGAGTATTTGGCAATATGAACATTACAACAGGACTGCAAATCCAGCAGCAATAACAAGAGCATTGCATTAATTTATATCCTGAAATACTAGACTCGTACTTTACACAGTGCACCTAATTTAAGAATATCTATACTTTCCATGCTCATTCACAAGACTTCACTACTTAACTCCACCAATGCAGTATAATTTCTGTTCATGCTTACTATACACATCTGCAAACTGTAGAAAAAAATCAACTACTTAAAATGAAAAAACAAAGGTCAAGCAAATTCAGAATCTATTCTTGTATCTCAGTGACAAGAGTACAATGAATTTCCTGGATATACAGGCTCCTGAGGGAGACTTATTTGTATAATTGGTAATAAGTCCATAGGAGAGTTTCAAGGAGTTCTGCATATATACTGAATATATGATTCTTCATTGCAGTTCCCAAAAAGAAATCTGAATTGCCATCTTTGAAAAGTTACTCAGGTGAAAAGCTTTTCTACCTGTAAAAAAACCACCAAACAACACAACTAAACCCTACAAGTAAACTTCATTGTGCCAAATTTCAGCCTCTTGGACAAATAAACCATAACAATGGCTTGCAAACTGGCCTTTCACATCCGGATATTCAGTGAAGCAGAACTCAATATGGATGAAGAAGAATAAAGACGGCATCAATAGTATGAATAATCATTTCATATTAGAAATAAAAGAGGTTAATAGCTTCAGAATGATAACCAAGACACAAAACGTCCTGGATTAAAGCACATCTTGCAATGCTTCTGACATGTGGTACCCTGTGATGCTGAGACTCCTCTGGAAGTTTGCTCTAACGTGTTTACCAAAGTTTCATGTCTAGATTCTTCATTTTAGTAATCAGATATTTTAACTTCTCTCTTCTTTTTCTGTAAGATATATCCCAGTTGCAAGATTCTAAGCTATGACATTTCCAGAGACGCAGTGTTTATAATGAGCATATGTTCTTAACCTAAATTCTCCATGGAACGCTGAGCTTGCAGTATATTAAGCAGTACTGTTTTCTAAAGGTGTAGGTCTTTGCAACATGCTCCTGTATTCCACCAGTCTTTTTACAGCTTTCCTGCCACACCTGTCCTCTTATTCAAGTCCCTCTTTGTCCTATACATCCTTTATATTACTCCTCCAAAACAAGATTTTATGGTCTTGTAGCAAGAACCTCTTCAGTGAACGAGTGTTATTTGTAATGACCGTTTCTGACAAGAAGTACAAAGAAATCTGTAGAACTTGTCTTCCATTAAAAACACTAGCCCATAGGCAAACAAATCTGTTGTTGCTGAGGTATAAACACAATTTTGGACTACTCAAATCCACTGGACTTCGAGGAGACCAGTATGTTCTCAGAACTTCTGCAGAAATTCCGTCAAGGAGCTTCATTACGAGTATTTCTAAAAAGATAAGATCTACATGCAGTTCTCATGTCTGCTGAGGCAAAACGTCTCCTAATTGTTCACACACTTGAATAATCTGTCTTGCACTGATATTCTCTTGTCAACACCAAACCACAAGAGCAGCTAATGAAACCCAGTCTCTTCGAAAATGGACTCGGACCAGTGCCTTTCTGAATCTTTTTTGTGTTGATTCTTCAGGGTCCAGTAAGTGGTGAGCTCAGTCTGCCGCACTTCCCTCAGAAGAGGACTGACATCATCACTCTTTTCTGTGCAGATGTGTATGTTCAGGAACCCTTGATGAACTTGGTTCAAAAGATACTGGGGAACAGATGACAAAGCTAGAATGTAAGCCTTGTTTCTTAGGACAACAAGCTAAGAAGATAAAGTAGAAGTGAAAGGTTTATTTCTTGTGATGACTGACTGTATAACCATTTTGGTTTTCAATCTTCTCATTGTTTTTTATCAGTATTCCCACATCTGCCAATATGCTTTGCTTCCTGTACTTTAAAAATCTTGTATGTTATCATCAGTGCCTTTATAACAAGATTTCCATTTCCACTGAGAGCTAGTTATACCCCACATTTTCAACCTTTCACCAAAACTCTTATTTTCATTCACATATGACAATCCAGATTCACATTCTCAGTTTCGGGGGGAAAAGATGCTCTACAACGGAGTTTACCTTGAATAGGTCTTTGCTACTCCAAGTCCACTACAACAGAGAGAGGCAGAACATTCCAGCGATGCAGCTAGGCAACACTGGTAGAACTGTATCTGCAGTGCTGTGTTAGCCTGCTGATGCAGCTTCTTAGCATACTGCCTGAAGCTTTGCAGTGAGCGCATAAAGCTGACAGACAAGTGGGAGATGGTTTAGCCTGGGAAGGTAAGAAACTAAAATACTGACTATCCACCCCTCTACTAGATAGATACACAAATACTTAGAAGTGGAAACGCAAAATTAAGGTTTCACGCTCTAAAATATTTCTTTGTTCAGCAGTTCACTAGATAGAAATCTCAGAAGTGTTCAGCATGTAAAGAGCGGCAGTTATAGACACATAAATCTGGCAAATGCAAATACCTGAACTACTAGAAAAGCAACAAACATTAAAATCCCCAAGCAATATCTATCCTAGGAGGCTGGAAAGAAAAAAGTGTTATACTTACAACAGACAGTCTTGGGTCTCAGGGATTTTTCTTTCTTTAATTATGAAGATGCAAGTCATCCCAAAATAAAATAAGAAAAAGAAATTAATGTGCTGCACCATTTGAAGGAAAAACCCCTGTACTTCCTGAGAACTCTTTGCAGAAGTATTACATTACAGGCCAAAGTTTCCATTATCAAATAGGAAAAATTAGAGCCTCTATGATTTTCTGCAAAAGCTGAAGTACTGACAAAAGCGTATTTTCAGTTAATACAAGGTTAATTTCAAGAAAGCCTTGTTATTAATGAAGTTCTAAGAGATGATAATGGCTTGAAACACAACATCTCAACGATACCAGACAAAACCTTGAGTTCTGCATGATTAGAGCTCCCAAGTTTTCAGAAGTTGTAGTTCAAGCAAAGAAAAAGAAAACTCGCCCCAAAAGGAAAAACAACCTAACAAAAAGCACCTCCCCCACCATTCTGAGTGGAAGTTCATTCATATCATGAAGAACAGGAAAAGTGGTTTTCATCAGCTGAATCCAGAACAGATCACTTTTTGGCAGAATCTAAGGAAATTAAGAACTCAAATTTCCATTTTAGAACAGGGCTAAAACAATTCTGACTCATTTTGAGAACTTTTTGGCAAATAAACACAAACTTGTCAGTTACAAGAATGAAACAATAAGCATCATCATTCTACTGGTAAAGCAGTTCTCTGCCCAGAGCAGTCCATGGAGACGAGTGCTGTATTTTCAGTAGTCAGTGGCATGGAAGAGATGCCACAGATCAGTGTGACAATTCAGCAGGAAGCAAGACTGACACAATAGTTTACAACTCCAGATAGCTGTTCTTTCGCAGCAGTTACAAAAAGGAAATTACCCAAGTCGCAGTATCGCCACAGACACTGGGTGGTGCATGAGCTCAGCAGGATTTTATAATCTGACAGACACAGTCTCCCTTGTAGTTATGCTGCCACAAGTGTTTTTGTTACTTGTCATTCTCTAGAGTTTCACAGCAAACAACCGCTAATACCTAACTTTTTAGACAAGGGTAGAAAACATTAGCAACTGTGAGCTGCTGCTCAAAGAGAGTTTCTACCTGAAATTTCTACCATTTTTGGACAATCAACTTTGATAGCACTTAGATTACTGCTTTTGTTACCATTAGAAATGGAGTTCCACAAGCTGTGACCCTTTGTTGAGGTTTCTTTAAAAAAAAAAAAAGGCAAGAAGCACAAAACCCAAAACTACATCAGGAATGAAGATTCTCACACATTAGGTAAGAAACTTCTCTGTCCTGCATCAAGTGTTGCAAGTTGCAACAGCTGTTTTTGAGCTGAGACTATGAAAAGTTAGGGTAACTTTCAACAAAGTTTCTAACTTTGAGAAGCCAAAATTCAAAAACTGCTGTTTTTTAGGGTTCAAACCTCCCACGCACACTGTAACCTGTAAGAGCTACTGCATAAATTTGTTTTCCACACAATTAAAGTTCACATGTTATCTACCAGAACAGTTTCACATGCATAGTTCAGTATTATGTAAACATAATTCAGTTGTTCCTAAATACATAAACTTTTGAAACATATCAGCTAGACGTTAGCAGCCCGTACACAGAAATTATTTTAACTCTTCAAGCTCATATTAAGCAACTTGAGTTTCTTTGCAAAAGAAACGGTCTACAGTTGAAGCCTCTCTGGATCATGAGCATAAGCTGCAGAACATCACAGTATACTTCTGGAGACCAAACACAAACAGTACAACATCAGGGCAAGCTTCCTGTAACTGGAACCTAGCTATGTTAACATTCCAAAAATCAACACAAAAACGTCTAATTAAACTGCTTTTCCAGCATGGTTGATTTCAATGCCATACAAAAGGGCAGTAATGTTGTCTGTACTTCAGGTATTTTAAATTGCAGGTTCTGATGCACGACAGTGAGGGGCAAGAGGTATGTCAGAAATAAGAACACAGAAATGGTGAAGACAAAAATTAACAACTCTTCAGATCTGAACATTCTTTGTTTCTAATGAGGCTGCAGAGTCCCAAATGCAGTTTCCTCTCCTTTTGGAACACGGTAGGCATTTCCACCCTACCAAGCCCCAGATACGGAGGGAGAGCAAGGAACCTTGAACCCTTGCTAGAACCAGAACAACCTTCGTCTGTGCTCCAAATACAGTTCACAGAAGAGGCAACACTTCTGGTGTCGTATCCGCAAAGAACTGTTCAAAACACATGGAAAAAAGACATTCCGCTCTAGGATTTCCTCTCTAGCAAACTGAGCAACAAATCTAGCGCATATATGCAAAACCAGAATAAAATATATCACATACCGCCATATTCCAGGTATATGCACACCAGGTGTATTTTATCTGGGGATTGCTCCCTAAAAAGGCCTAGCTTTTCACTCAGCTGCCAAAAAAAGCCCAAACCCACCTTTCACACAGTATTTTCCCCATCGTTCTTACAGACTTGGTTCAATGAAAAGCATTAGTGAATTTACATAAACATTCTTTTCCAACCATTTAACCATAATGGCTAAAACTAATATTCAACTGTTTTTCAAAGTATATAATACAATCCCATTCCAATTTCCAAAGAGCCAAGAATTACATGCACATGTACGAATGCTATTGTAAGTTGCTTCCGCTCACTCCTTTCATCAATACCTATTCAGCAACAAAGCCACAAAACCTGTCAGTAAGCAAATATATAAAGGTCACAATACACTCAATGCACCACATACACACAGCCTTGTACTGTGGTCATCTCCACCCCTTAATCTTTTGTCCGTCAGTACTTTTTACAGCGGTTTGGCCTCATGAACTATCATCACTAGAAAAAATGACTGTGTATTCTGCTTATTACCCAAGCTCCAGGACGCAGAGAGCATCACCATCATGAACAATAAAGTCAGTGAGAAATACAAACTCTTGGCACAATGCAGAATCAATTGTCAGGGATAGAAACTAAATGAACTCTGAAGAGGTACACCACACAGAATTTCCTAATATTTTACAAATTTAAAAAAAGCATTCAAAGACTTGAGAACTTCTGAGTTTCATATATCATAGAATGCAAGTGGCAACAATTTTCTCTAATTAGATTACTGATCATCTATTATTTGCCTAAAGCTACTACTCTAAGACTTGTTCAGAAAAAAATATTCACATAAATTTGAAAATGCAAATGGAAAAGGCTTCAAATAAATAACACTTAATCTAGTAACAAACTAGGAAGAAAGTCATTGCACTGACTGATCGTGTGCTTGATATATTTTTAAATTACTTCTATTGTATGATGCAATACGTCATCTAGTCTATTTCTATCCCTATCCCTTGAGATCAATCACACATCAATCCAGGGGGTTACAGAGCATTAAGCCTGCAAGTATACAAATAAAAATACAAATGAAACAACCCAGAAATCCCTTTCTTGTAAGAACATAGACTCAACTTAGTGCACCAAATTACTAGCCTCCAACAGAGTCAGAGAAATTCCACAAGGCTTTAAACAAAGTATTATTCTCTTTTAGTTTGGGAAGTAACAAAATATTTCAGGTAAAACTTCTGTCCAATTTATAAGACACCTGGGTAATCTGCCTAAGCTGCCATAAAGCAACAGATATTATTTACACCTTCCCCTCCAGCAGCAAATGACTTGGGCACTGTCATTTCAAGCACACACATTAAGAGTCAGTACAGGAAAAACATCCCAACACTCTCCAACTCATCAAAAGCAATATTCCTTGAGCCTGAGGAGCGTAGCACATACGAATTACATTTCCTCAAATAAAAAAAGTAATCGCAGTTCTTTCACTATACATAGGTCACTAAAAAATCTCCCTAGTTTTATGGAAGCAATGCATTCCATACAATTACCTAAGAAGTATGCTCAGATGTTCAGGAAGCGGTCTCTTTCAAAGAAATTATGCATTCTGGTGCTATTGTTTAGGAGTCAATGGTACCCATATACAGGTGAACAAACCAATCAACATATAGAGATGAAACAAAGGTATGCAGAAGTAACCTAGATAAATATCTTGTGTAGACATCCAAAACCCAGAATAATCAAACCATCCAGGTGAAAAAAAAAATTGATACAATAACCATGTACACAAAGTCAACTGAAGTATTCCTACAGATCCCTCAGACAGTAAAGTTTTACTCATGTAGCTACTCAAAAGAATACATTTTACTGTGAATAGCTATGGGAAATATCGGCCAATGAAATAAGAATCATTTCATACATATAGCAAATGTTCACATTTATTTCTTGGAATTTTCCCAGTGACTGTCCTTCTCCTGACAAAGGGTTATTTCTTGTGTTTTTGAAACTTCCTCTAGTGGAGGACAAGCACAAAGTACCTTTACTGGTGCCATTTGAAAAGCAAATGGGTAGCTGAAAGAAAAAGAAGTCATCCGACTAAAGTCAAAAAATGGCTGGTGGGTTGGCTACTGCTGCGATTTAGGTGAAGACCTACCACCTTCTTTTCATTTTGTTATGTTGTCAGCACATCCTTTGTATCATTTTGAACAGTAATTCCTCTAGTAAGGAACAAACTAAGAGCTATCCACTGTCAACACCTGTATCAAAAAGGAACATAAGCTCAGGATTTTTATGGTTACTTCAAACTCTGTGTGGTAACTCAATGAATTCTGATCTTCTTACACCAAAACATACAACAGATTTCATAACAGGTAACAAAATACTCTTAATCTGTGTCAAAAACCAAGAGATAGTGAGATTCCCCTCATCTACAGCTCAAGAAAACATCAGAGCAGCCACTTCAGTGCCCCAACAACACAATCTGATGACAGCAATTGTAAGTAACAGAGGAAAGTACAGACAACTGAGTACGTCTCAACTTTTTAGACTAAGAATATAGACTTTTAAAGAAGAGATAATCATCAGCCAATCAACAGTCAAAAGTTCATTCAAATAATATTTATAAAAGCCTCATCTCTAAATACAGCCTCACAGAATGTTGTCTAATAATCTAAGCACAAAACAAGCAAAGGCAGTAAACCAGGAACCTGCGACTGAGGTGCGCTGAACAAACGGAACCATATGAGTTGGCAGCTAAGCCTAGGTAACTCCTGCAGGAAATCCGAATTGGTGTTATTGTCAAAGTAACAAGTAAGCTAGTTTTATTCAAAGTACAGGTGAGTTGCGTAGACTTGTAAAACAGCACAGTAATTTTACCAACTGTATCCAAAACAGAAGTTTGCATTCTTTCACCACCTGCGATTTCCAGGTAGGTCAAATGTTAACTTCACAATTAATGCACATTTACCTTTAGGTAGAGTTAATGTTTCAAGTTACATGCTGAATAAGAGTCACGAGATTCCCATCTCATCTTTTTCTTGGCATTTTTCAAGCAAATTACTGTTACAGATCTATCAATGAGTTAGACAAGCACTTGATGCCATATGAAATCAATTACTGATTTTTTACAAGAAACCCAGATTTATCATTAAATTTGCATATATATAATATGGGAAAAAAAGTTACCTTTCTATGCTTTGCACCACGATAGTGTGACTGAAGACTTATAGAACTCATACATGGAACTTTACAAACCTAAAAAGATAAAATAAAATCACTTCTTCAGTTATGCTGTGGATATTCTGTAGTTGACAAGTTATAAGAACTGGAAATACATACGTTTCTACACCATAATTCCCAAGGCGGTCTTCAGCTTAAACAGTACAATTTGCGTGATGTTTAGGAGAGCAGCATACCACTAAAATGACCAGAACTAGTGTGTAAACCTGCTCAAATACTTAAATACATGTTTAAATATACCAGATGGTATGGATCCTTTAAGAGACTCCCCCTTCCCTCCTACCACCACCTTCTGGATTCTTAGTTTTCTGAACTTCTACGGGCTGGAAAGTCATCAAAAAGGGATGATCATACAGTGATTGGAAAAGCATAGAGACAAAATTACGCCCTAGAAGAACAGCAACTCCATTCATCGTTACATCGAAGTGATCAGAAAACCAATGAAGCAAGACATCTGCACTTCATTAAGAACCACTGACACACATACATCATTACAGTAATTAACAGAAGACAATACAGATCTACAATTATTTCTTACTATCTTTAGCTAAAAAAAGTAATGACTAATTATGCTAATCTTGTCTACTCTCTTGACATACTGTGACAGAAGTTTAACAGGCCAGGAACAAAAAAATCACTGCAAGAATATGACTGACACATTTAACTTGTTCTGACCCAGAGCTGTAGCCCTTACAGATAAATGAGCCTTTACAATCGCCTCTGAAATCTACCTAACAGCCATTTGAAAGATCATTAAATTGCACCTGTCACTGCTCAAGTACAAACCGAATTCACAGAATCCTAAAACAAGCAGCTCTTCCAGAGACTGGCCACGTCAAAAGCTTCTCTCACATATAAGATTGCCACGCTACATCTAGATTAGGTCTGCATTTTTAAACACATGGTCTTTAATTCTTTAGGCCTGCATTTTAGCATATAAGGCTGAAAAGCCATCAAGAAACGCACTCACTTCACAATAAAATATTTTTTTTTCAGATTCCGGCTTGCCATCTTCCGGCTTAGCTTCTTCGGCCACAGCGCTCATCCTGCAAAACTGGCTCACTGCGCACAATGAGAAAAAATGTAAATAAATCCAGCTCTCGTCTATACGGTACTTCGCAGCAAACAGCTGGGGACGGGAGCGAAGCGTCAGTCGGATGAACTAAGTCGACTGTTTCGCTTCAACGCATTCCCAGGCGAAACCACATTTTTCATCACCGGGACACCTTTACAGCCTTAAGGCGCCCGCCCCGCTCGCCTTTCTGGAGAGGCTTCAGAGAGGCAACGGCCCCCGGGGAGCACGGCTGCTCCCGCCTCCCCCGCAGCCGCGGCGGTACCTCAGCGGGGCGCCCAGGCCCGGCGCGTCTCCCAGGCGGGCCGGTAACGGCGGCAAAACCCGCACGGCTCGCGCGCCCAACGGCATCCGGGGGCTCGAACCCTCCCGCGCTCGTCACTTCCGCTGCTCCGCAGCGACGAGGAGACACCCGAGAGCCGAACCAACGGCAGCACCACACCCCCGCCAACGGGCAAGTGGGGGATAGGCAAGAAGCCGCCCACCTCAACCAATGGGGAGCAAGCACCGCCTCTCGCGGCTGGGAGCCTGAGCCCTCCCCTCCCCTCCCGGCAGCCCCGCCCTCCCCGGCGGCTTCTTGGCGACCCCTGGCGCGCCGGAGGACGCCAGCGCAAGCGGGCTACCGGCAGGTACCGGGCGGG
>Ga0065711_1032837_pt1 | contig 26594 bp, 7 predicted proteins | sample Hoacrofraction12_FD_59098 | JGI IMG/M metagenome (GOLD analysis project Ga0065711, IMG submission 59098) | Hoatzin crop microbial communities from Cojedes, Venezuela - Epithelial fraction 12 v2 (version 2) | ecosystem: Host-associated > Birds > Digestive system > Esophagus > Crop | place... | reverse complement strand
ATTCTGTGATTCTGTGATTTGAGGGTTAACTCCTTGCATGTGAATAAGGAGACCACAGCCCAGACTGTAGAGTGTTCCTGTAAGTGCTCCTGTTTGTTTCACTCCCTGTAATTACAGGAGACTATAAAATTACTTCTGAATTCTGACTGTGAACTGTCCTCTTTCACAAGTCGGAAGCACAGTTGGTAGTGAGAGTGGGATGTGGCCATATTCCTCTCTGTGGACACAGCAGGTTGAAAAGTGAGTCTGGTACCATTACGTTAAAAGGTTCATGAACTGGTCTTCCCTAAACTTGGATGGTCCTGTCATTGCCAGATAAAACTGACTTTGGATAGGTCAGAGAGAACGAGTGACTCTGCGTTTTTAGGACTTCTAGCTTGGATTATTTTGGTGCATATCTTGAAAGCAACCTGTAGCACAGAAGGTAACTGCTGATTTCCTAGGTAGTATTGAGACCGCAGTTCTTTGACAACTGCGTGAGCTTTGTATCGTTGTGATTGGAATTGCCAAGTTCTGATTTTGCTGAGCATAGGTAGAGCCTTCTATCATTTTGCTTTTCTGTTTTTGTGCATCTTTCAAATCGCTCAGGCTTTCCAAGCAACCGCAGGTGCTGTGCTGGTTACACTAAGGCCTTAACTACCAAGAGAAGTTAACAATAACTTATAATAATAATAATAAGAAACGTTAGAGGCACACCTCCCCATACGGATGCTTGGTTGTAGTATTATAATAATTTTATTCTGGTATAAATTTTTTAAATGAGAGGTTCAAAATCCACTGAGTTCTTAGCCTGTTTTCCATGTCTACTCCCCTCCTCCCTAACTGTTTCTGATGGTGGAGTGAGTAATGGTAACGGCAGCTCGCTCTCCCCTCCTGCTTCCCCTGTCAATGCAGACTAAACTCTGAGACCTGTAGTTACAAGTTTAAATACAAAATAATTTGTATAGCAGTGGATCATCAGGTTTAGAAGACATTTTACAATGTACACCTTAAGTGTGAGAGTACATACATGTGTATGATATATTTCTCAAATTTTAGCTAGGGAAGCTATATGCAAGAATTGCCTTTCTAACAGAAACACTGAACAAAAAGGGGGAGGGAGTCCAGCTTCCTTTGCAGTGTCACATTGTATTAATAATTGCAGCTATATCTTGCTTTGCTCAGCTTCCTTCCGAAGACATCTGAGCTGCAGAGATATAATGAGCGATAGGAGCAGAATCTTACAAGCCATAAAAGAGACAGATGGTTGTTTTGATCCCATAAAGCCATTGTGGCTAATATGTAAAAAGTTGTATTGTGGCTTCTTCTTAAAGTTTGGGAGAATTACTACTCTGACTCTTATTTCGAACAAAAAAAGCCTGCTGTCTTGTAATTTTCCATCAGTGCATTGTCTAGAGATTTTGCATTGATACAATAATATTGATGCATCTCTGCTGGTGCAAACATGTTCTTATGCGTGTGTACACAATTTATAACATACAATGATAGCTTAGAGGTTTTTGGCAAAAATTCAAGACTTAAAGATAAATTGATGTTAGATTCTTTGTGCATACTACCATCTATAGCTATAAACTGTGTGGCTACATCTGGAAAATCAGTATCGAAACTGTGGAGAGCCTGAGAGGGCTACCTAGTGTTTGGGTGTCTACCTCAGACAAAGCTTGACTTTGTCAGGGTGGGACTCAAGTGTGTGTCATTCCCCCTCTGCTCCTGTCTGTCCTATTTTTCATCAGGAGAAAACACGGGTGGCTGTTTGAAAGTGGAGGAGCTGTGGCACAGTGTAACAACTTCTCCAATCTGGCTGAGTAGGGAGTGAAGATACGGAGTGTTTTGTGGACCCTGCCCTTATGTTTAGCTTATCTAACTTTTCTTTCCCTGCTCTGAATCAGGATCGTGTGTATCTTGACCAAGCCTAGGAGATGTGAGGTTCCTGGCATGGGGATTTTCAGCCTTCCAAAGTAACCTATGCAATGATATTTCTGTTCTTGTAGTTAGAAAGCTTTTAACCAAAATCTCCCAGGTACAAGTTAAGCTGACTGCTACTTGTAGTACAGAAAAATAGCATCATAGGATAGTTTTGGTTGGAAGGGATCTTTAAAGGTCATCTAGTCCAACCCCCCTGCAGTGAGCAGGGACATCTTCAACTAGATTAGGTTGCTCAGAGCCCCGTCCAACCTGTTTCCAGGGATGAGGCATCTATCGCCTCTCTGGGCGACCAATAATTGGCCACTGCTTCCTTTAGGAGACCTTCAGACTGCTATGATGTCATTGTCTTCTGTTTTCTAAATTGCATGAACTCAAAGAAATCTTTCAGCTCTTCCTCACAGGTTATTTTATTTCAAAATACTTGCTTTTATTCTTACCTGGATTGTCTTTTTTTTGTGTTTTTAAATTATGGTACCTAAAACCAGATACCAAGTGCATAAGCTTTACCACTTCGCTATATAGAGAACTTCAGGTAGATCCTATTTTGTATGTGATGCTCTTTTTAGCATGTCAAATTTTTTTGTCTTTTCTGCAATGACCTTGTACTGAATCTTTCTTTTTTCCTGAATTTGTGCTATGTATCTTTCAGTGTGTAGTTGTTTGTTTTTACTGAATCTCATCTTGTTCATTAAGACTATTTCTCTGGTTTTTCAGGATCAGAGTTCTAATCTTGCCCTTCAAATCACTTGAATGTTTCCTTGCTTGATACCATATGCGCAGTTCTTCAGCGGATTTTCCTGTTCAATCACCAAAATTGTTAATAAAACAATTGAATTAGGGTCTGATCCAGCACAGATACTTGTAGGTCCTCATGGGATAGTCCTTCCAGCTTGACAGTTGCTAATGATTACTGTTGGAGGGATTTTCTTTTCCAGTGAGTTGTGTGCTTCCCTGTTCAGTAATTTGGTTTAGAATGTTGTGAGAGTCAGACAGCTACTATCAATTCTGTTGAACAGTTACGTTTACTCTGTTTTATTGTTGCTTTTCAACCCACGTTTGGGTCTATATGCATTTCTGCACTATGGACTTTCATTTGTGAATGGTTTTGCAAGGAATTCCAGAAATATACATTGACTTTTAGAACCTGGTTTCTAGCTATCAAACAAATTGTAACAAAATGTGTTACTCATCCTCAGCTACTGTTCTCTGAATTATCACAAATTAGTGTTATATCAAGGCACAGGCATGTATGTGTTAAAACATGTGCATGATAAGCAAAAATCACACAAAAAAGATTTACATAGGCCAGAAAGTGATTTGGTTTTTTTGTGTTGATAGAGCTTTGGTGGCACTTGCATTTCCTAATAAATCTTCATTTGAAAAACTACCTGGTGGGCTGCAGGTTTATCCTGGTGAGGAAAGATAGGGGTCTTTTCTGTGAGCTGATGGTGTGCCACAGTTTCCTGTGCTCGCCTCTACTTAGAACAGAAAGAAGATCTGAGGTGTTCTTAGGTAAGCAGTGTTTTATGGAAGGTGATTAGTGACCTCTCTCAGCATAGTCTCCTTCATTAGAACATGTGAGATGGCAGATACACGAAGGTACTGTCAGTGTGCTATCAAGCCATTAAAAGTACAGTGAAAGCTCTGATCTGGCCAAACACCAGATCATTTTGTTTCATCAGAACTGCTAAATATGTGCAAATATGTACTGATTCAGAATGACTGAACTGTGAAATACATTTCTTTTAGTGTGTACAGTCCCTTAGGACCATTGTTGATGTAATAACAATTTGCTGGGTTGCTTCGTTAAAGAAAGAAAATAAGTATGTGGATAGGAGGTTTTTACTCATACTTGTGAATCTAAAATAGAGCTGTTTTATTTTAAAGCTAGATATTGTCCTAGTCTTCTGTTAAGAAATGGTAACATAATATTCAGGAATATTCGACACTGCTAAGACTGGCAGTGTTTGAAGCTGAGTTGCTATTTGAGATAAAATATCTGATGCATTGGCAACATTTTGCCAATCAAAATGCGAATCACCGCCACAGACATGGGTCAGAGTTGCTGCTGTTTCTGTTTTCAGTTCACTGACTAGTATTTAAAAGTAGAGAATAAACAATACTTAAGGAAGGGAAAGGAAATGCAGTGGCTTAGAATGAAAAGAAACAAGCATTCACTTTTGATTATGGTAATCAAAGGGTTTGATTAAGTGCTAGTGCATGGTGTTTAGTATCTATGTATTAGTATACACTTAAATTCATAAAATCTGGGTAATTCTGTGATGTGCTAAATTAATTTTGTGACTTTGTTGACTCTTATGTTTTTATCCTTGGATTTAATAACCAAACCCTACACTGATGTTTAAGATAAAGTCATCTTCATTGTCATCTTCAATGAATGGCTTTCAAAAGAGGCTGCAGGTAGGCTGTTAGTGGCTAAACTTTAGTTAGGAGACATTAGGAGAGCAAGATTTTTATGCTGGAGAGAAGGTGCATAGAACCACTCAGTATGGTAGGTCTCACGATTGGTACCACTAGAGGGCTTATTTGTATAACAGTGAAAAGTGTGCTTGAGAAGGTTGCCTTGAGACAGCTGTTTGATGCTTCATGCGGTCCAAGAAAATCAGAGAAAAACACCACATATGGAAGTATGACATAGAAAAGATGGATATTGGACTACAGAGTTAAGAATATTGCGAACTAGTGATTTGGTATTTCCAGGTCTTCTAAAGTCAGAAAATGAACTGAGAGGTGGTATCTCAGTCTACAACTAGACAGAGAGGCTGATTAGGAGTAAGAAAAGATTGGAGAAAATAAATGAAAATGTCTCATTGCATTATGTTTTTAAAGAGTTTTGCTGTTTGAGCTGTGCTTAAAGTACCTCTTTGACAGAGCCATGCATTTTTTGACATCAGTTGCGTTATCTGGGTTTCTACTTTTCTACTTTTCATCACAGATGAACATTTCTTCATTTTTACAGTAACACTGACATGTAAGATATTTTCTTGGGAATCTGCTTAGTACAGAATGTGCTTCATTCACAGCGTCAATGAGAATCCCCAGTGCAAGTATCCTCTCTTTCTTGTTCATAGAGCCTGAGTTGTAATGGCAGACTATAACATCTCTTTTGGCACTTTGCAAGAGCCTCTCTTTTGTTTAAAAACACTGGCAGTTGCTTGGCTTCTCAGCACAGAATCTGTGGAGCAGCTTTCCTGAAAACTGCTGCTAGCTTTGGATTTTTGCATGCATATGCACTTAAAATTAATTTTTGCAAAACTGGAGTTGTTGGTCTGATTCTATTCTTTTGTTTAGAGATCTTGCAAATTCTGTTTAATGAGTCTTAAAATGTGCAGTTGTCATTCTGAGTTTTGTGTCTGTCATTAACAAGTGTGGAATTCCTAATGTAGACAGTGCAGCTTCATATTTTCTCAATAAAGTCTAAATACGTTGGTTCAGGTTTTTTTGTAAATAGTACATGCAACTTGGCAGGAAAACTGTTGGTTATATACCAGAGTTCTTGCTGTTGCTGGTAGTAATTACACAATGGCAAGTTTAAAGGAAAGTTTGACAGAATATCCCCTTTCAAAAAAAAAAAAAAAGTTTTTTTATTGTTTTTAAAGTTTTTAAGGCAAAATTTTGTATTTTGAAACACAAAAAGAGTCATTTTCTAGTGTTTATTTCCATCTTGTTCACTGATACTTCTTTTCCAAAATAAACCGTTTCTTTGGAAATCTAACATTCCGCACCACTACAAAACTGTATTTCTGTGCAGATAATACTTTTCTCATTCAGTGTGGTGGCTTGGTGTCACGATGCTGTGACAAAATAAATGGTGGCGTGTATCGCCTTTCAGCACTAACTTGGCTCTTAATAGTTGTAGATAAGGATTTGGGATTTTTTTTTTTTTTCCTCTTCCTGTTTCCCAAAACTGTAGACAACAGGGACTTCTGTCATGAGTGTCCGTGACAGCTGTAGGACCCGGGTGCCAAGTTCTGGCTCCTAAGCCTTGACCTCTTCTTTGGCTTCTTTTCTGTCTCTTGGCTGGCTCCTCTGCTTGGTTGCTGTGGCAGCTGGGGAATCGTCTCTGGAGCTGGTCGAAGCAAAGCTAGCTCATTCGGATTCTGCTTTATTGTTGGTGATGCCCCTTCTCTTAGACTTAGCTCAGTGAAAATTATACGTATGTTTTTAATATATTCTGAGTGAGAATTCTTAAAATTCTCCAATTGCTGTGACACAAACTTTGATTTTTAATTTTTTTACTGTAAATATAATGTGTTTGGTTCTGCTTTGCTTGGAAGTAAAAACAGTCTGGATATAAACACATGGCACAAAGAGCAGTAATACTCCATCCCTGACGTTTTTGTTTGGCACTAGCTTTATGGATAAAAGGAACGACAGTACTTTTATTGTGTGAAATATTTCAGCAACTTTGTAAAGAGCAAGTGTGTCTGAGGCATGGTTAAGAAAGCTTAAAGGGGATGTGCTTATTATTTGAAGACCAGCATGTACTGAATGTGCGTTATGTATTCATGCATTTAATATCAATATCTAAGCATGAAGAGAGTCTACTCTGGTTTGAAAGAGATTCAGTAGATTAATTAGAGGGAGGGGGACAAGCAAAAGTGAATACAGGGTGCAGGACCGGGTTGTGTGTCTAAACCTTGTTTTTAGACAACTGGAATTTATGAAAAGTAAACAAAAATTACAATATCCTCTATCTCAGCAAAAAGTGAAGTTTTAATGCCCAGCAAAACTGTCTACTGAAATGCAGTATCATTGAAGTCAGACTTACAGTGAGAAAATGTAAATAAATGTCTAATGATGTTAACAGTGAAGCATTATCCATGTCTTTAGCAAAACTATAAAGCAGGACCAAAATCAGCCCTTCGATGTGGGTTACAGGCGCATTGGCAGAGGATGTGCAAGGTTTTAAGAAAAGCTGTGGTAACTAGATAAACTCTTGGTATGTTTATCGTGATGCCTGTGGTTGTATTTCAGAACAGAAGAGACAGTTATAAACACTGAGTAGAGGAATGTAAACTGTTTCCGAGTAACTGTTTCAGTAAGGAAGATGATGGGGGGAAAAAAACCCCGGGTTTGACCCTAACTGCTCACAGTATATTGTAACATAAACATTCTTCCTCAAATCACTCCAAAATAGCTGTGAAATAAACAGAGGGAGAGATACAGAAGGGCAAATATCCCATCTTGCTGAAGGAAATGGAAAGAACATATATTGTATCAAGCATCATCCATATGGATGATGGTTTGGGTAGTGATTAGAAGCTGGATTTGGGTAATTCCATACGGTTGTGTATTTTAGGGACTCACAGCATTTGGAGGTAGTCAGGGATTGATTGCATCCACCAAAAGATGTAAAATGCCATATCCTTCTGTCTTGTTGTGACCTTACATCGCATGGGTTTGGTCACTTGTTTATGAACCTGATTTGGTTCCTGAGGAGAGTTGCCCCATTTGGAAGCTTACCTGTTTGTCTGAGAGAAGAAAAGTCGCAGAACAGTGCCATAGTGGCTTGCAGGAGAATGTGTAGAACTGTAGGAATAGGTAAGAATCTAAACCAGCTCCAGTCTGCAGAAATGCTAGCTCAGAAAGAGCTGGAATCTGTGTAGTTGGAGTTTCATTCTCACAAGTTTCTGATGCTACTGTATCTTGAGTTAATACTCCTTGCTTCCGTGAACTGGAGAGAGACAGAGCATGTCGTGCTCTGAGCCTCAGCTGTTTGGAGAGAGAGAATTGAAAACAAAAAAGTTGTTTAGAAAGAAATGTGCGTATCAGTCATTTCGATACTTGGGAGCTTTTTGTTGATAGGGAACATTGGGTGCGTAACTGTACAAAGGGTAGGAGAAAGGACGGATTCCATCAAAGCCCTTCTGGTTGGAATTATTAAAACATTTGCATATCAGTTAATAATTTGTCATAATTTTTAAGGCATATATTAACTTTCTGAATCTCTCCAGAAATATACACTGTAATTTACACAAGTAAATTAATTCCATCCTGTAGCCACTTTTTGATTTTTCCCATTTCCAGTTTAAAGATTAGTAACAAAAATAAGAATAAATTTAATATTGTAAGTGTTAATGCCAAGATTTTACTCTGAGAGCAAAGTAAATCCACAACTGATTTAATGTTAGTGATTTGTGTCTCTTAATGAATATATATTTTTGCGAGAGCTTGAGTGTTAATTTCTAACACATTGATAGTTTTCTTTTTATTAGCCAGTAAATATGTGTTCCCAAATAAACATTCTGTCCAGACCCACCTCCAGATCCAAGGTTCCAGATGTTATTCTTTAGCAGCCTCAACCTCCTTCCTCTCACTTCTGGAAATCTTTTAATGTGGTTTCAGGTTTTGAATCTCTGTGTTGATGCCTGGTTGAATCACAGGTTTCACCTCTGTCGCTGAAGACACGTAGCAGAATGCTGCCTTTGTTTTGCACAGGAGAGGCCTTTTTAATGCTGGATGCCGTGAATGCTGGGCATTCTTTGAAGACTTCTCCTGTATCTGCGATAGGAGGGAGATGTTGCTTTGCTTAAAGGGTTTTCTTATATTTGTGCCTTTTTGTCCCAAAGTTATTGCTTCCTGCTGCCTTACCAGAAAGCGTTGACAACTACTTCCAAATGTATGCTTTCTTAACTTTATATAACCTTCTGTCACTATGTGTGTGTTTTTGGAGATTTTTTTGGTCAGTGCTCATGCAAGCACTCAGTGAGCCATCCTGGCTGTGTGCTGATCTATTTATTGGTTTTCCTGCTTGAGGGATTCACACATTGTAAATGAAGGTACTGATTTGCCTTGTCCCTGCATAATGTTTTTGTTTCCTGGTGAATTGCCATGTTGCTTGGTAAAACTGGTTTATTGTAGAATATTAGCTGCAGATATTTGAATCAACTAAAGTGTAACTGAAAGAAAAAAAAAATAATGCACACACTTTGTGAATTTGATCACCACAAAGTCTGACAATTAATTATAATATACTCTTGTGTGCATACAGAGGAGAATGTTCAATATAAGGGTGTCTATTTTTTTATACAAAAATAATCAATTTATATATGGTATGTCTTCTTAAAATTGGTTAAACCAAAATTGAATTTCAGTATTTGTGAGTTGGGAAACTGGAGTTGAGAGATGGGGTTGTTTTTAACAGAGCTAAGCATTAGTCTATGTATTGGTGGAAGGAAAATGAGGAATTGAAATTCCTCATGTATCTTACATAATGGAATAAGTATAAATATCTTACTTGGGATTTGGTCAGTTTACTGCAGCTAATGCTGTTTTCTCCCCATAGAATGGAACCCCTGCCCAAGTGATCGTCGTTCATTGACTCATGGCTCAGGTTCACTTCCCCTAGTAAGAAGTCTATAGGCAGATTTCTTTTTCTGGATCTAACTGCATGTTTCCACTCATGTTTTCCACTCCTTTGTCAGAGGCAACATCCCTGCTAATCTGTTGTGAGAGTACTCCTACATCTGTATCAGTCAGAAGGAGTCATTGTATATCATACATATTTGCTTATCTAACTTGAAGAGGATCAGGGGCCCATGACCTTCACATTCGGTAAAGGTCATCTTGGAGTAACTAGCTTAAAAATATCCCAGTACTCTTAGGAAATTACTATAAGAAAAAACTGGAGAAGGCTAGAGTTCTGAAATACATGGAAAACGTATAGTTGTTATTAAATGAGGCACTATGCAGTGCATGATCCAGGTAATTTGCATAACGTTAATAACTGTAGGAGTTGCTGAACAGAAGCAGTATAGTGAATTTAGCTAGCTGATGTATCTTTTAAATTAATCCTGAGAGTTCAACTTTGTTGTTACATGGAAAAAATTTATTACAGTACCCTTTCATACATAACATTATTTTGTAACTTTGCATCAGATCTTCACATGCAACACTTTGACAAGGTATTTAATTAGAGATGCAGTTTGATCATGTATATTGAATTGAAACCTTCATATATTCCCTACAACATCATTTTTTTCAGGCATTGGTGCACACTAATATTCGATCACTAAAGCATTATATTGTTCCACTTTCAGTATCGTGATATCATCGACATTGATAAAAAAGTGTTTGTGAAAAGTTCTATGCATGTGGAACAGGATCGTGTTTGTGCTGAACAAAATAGAAAGAAGTTCATAAATTTTTGAATACTAGTATTTTTTCAAACTATTTTTCCATGACTGATAAGCTTTAATTTCCCATTTACAAGTGTGAGCTTTATATTAAAACTCTGGCTAACTCAGTTGCAGAACAATGATATTATTCTGAAGTGGCATATTAATGTTAGTTTGTTTAAACTATAAAAGACGTATATATAGAAGATGTATATATTTTCAAGCTGATGGTTAATTAGCAAAGGTTAGTAGAAAGGAGAGGTAGTATGTTTACAGCCTGTTAGTAAAGTGAAAATATAGCAAGTGGGATTGATGAGACTTTATGGGACAGAGCTAATTATGAAAATTGAGTTTATAATGGGAAAGATAATGTTATAGTCCACATGTTAGTTATCTCCCTAAAATATAAATTGGCAGTATTTTTAACTGTATCTTTCATCTTTTGTTTTCTGAGTGTGTTGACTCAGTAGATTTTTTTTCTTTGTACTTAAAATTTTGTGAGTAACGCACATCTATTACTGCATTTAACACTGTTGTGCTGACTGATGATTGCCTGCACAAACACAGGACATCTCTGGAGCAGGGTTAAGAGAACGAAAAAAAAGTTTATGCATTCTCAATAGGAGCCTGCTCTTTTTGGGGTACTAGGCAGGGATAATTCAAAAGAAGTTTTTCAACAAGTTCTTGAAGTTCTAGTCTGGTGTTTCACATTGCTAACTTCTGATGTGTTACCACATGAAAAAATGGGTCAGGTTTTGTTTGAATGGGGCTTTTCACATATTTATTAAACATATTTTCATATATGTTGTTTTGTTGTAGCAATTGTTCAACTGTTTCTCTTGTACGAGAAGCTGACTTCTGCCAGGAATACTTTTGGTTCTTTCTGAATAACTGTATATACTTACAGCTGTGATCCCCATTAGATAGCTAGAATATGTATCAAGAAGTTAGTGACTTGTTTTTTTGTTACATGGTTTGTTAGGGTACATCCAGGAATAAAATATCATTCGCTTACAATGTTATGTTGTACAGGATTGTTCATAATCTTTGCTTAGTAGAGCATTAATTTTTCTTTCAGCTAGAGTTATCTCATAGCTCTCTCTCCAAAATAACTTTGAAATGCAGCATGTGTAAAATTATATAGTTAAGTGAAAGGAACTGGTAGGATTAAGTTTGTTACAGTGCTTATTTTCAAATTGCTTCTGATATTGAATAAACGCAAATGTTACATCTGTCTGTAGCCCCAAAAAGAACCCTCAAATAAGAGCAAGATAAAGTTTGAGTGGACAAATCCTGTCACCTCAAAATTTAGTCAGCTTTTCATTTTTCTTTTTGATGATCTGTTTGTTTTTTTTCATGAGTTTTAACACAAGAAGGTTAAAATGGTACCAGTGTAATAATTTGGTGCATTACTTATACCAGCATACTGCAGGACCTAAAATTCTAACAGGCCTCCACAGCAGGATAATCGGCTCTTGTACTAGAATAAAAATACCTGCAAGGAATTACAGTAAATTAGCACTAGTTGTATGAATATGCGCGTTATGCCATATTGGTGTCACTTCTTGATTAGACAAGTTCTAAATATTTATAATATTCCATTGTTTTGGAAGTTGCCTTTTCTCCCTGCTGATTTACCAAGGCGCTCAGAACTCAAAACAGTTTCTGCTTGTTTAGTTTTCCAGCTTTAAATTCTGTCTATGTTAGCATTTTAACGGTATTCAGGAACTAGACGGGTTTTAGAAGTTCCTTAGTATTGTTTGGGAGGTGGGGATTTTAGTTCAGATCAGCACTAAATTGGAAAATGTATTTGAATTCTGATAAAGGAGAAGTTTTGGGGGGCTTTATGGAACACGCTAAATGGAGGGGAAAAAAACCCAACACAAAACAACCACCCAAATTATTTCAGTCAAGCAGAACTGTGGAACCAGTTTTCAGATATAATTTAATTGGAGAGCTTTTGAAAAACAAAGGCAAATTCTTAGGCTTTTTTTTATGCCTCCCTAGACATAATTGATAATTTGCATTCCTGCCTACAGATGTTTCCCTAGTGACAGGATGTTTGGGCTGCAGAGAATAAACTCAATGAAAGTTGGCTTAAAATAGTTCTAACAGGTATCTTTTTATGATCAGCAGTAGCATAGGTGTGATGCCAGAATAAGTAAAATAATGATTTTGTTCCATGGAGAAGGAGTCTGTAATGACTTGAAATGAGAGTCATCTGGGCACTTAAACAGTTTTTCACTCAATATTGAAAGCTTTTTAATAGTGCACACAGAACAAGGCCTGTTTCATTGCTATATAGATACACTCTCTTGCAATACAGTAAAACTAGATGGCTGATCCTTTGAATCAAGAACGCATTTTGGGTGAAGAAAAAGGTTTTAATCCTTTGTCAGAGTAGGTAGCGATCCTGCATACATTGCCGTATTATCTTAGTGGCTGGGAAAATTGCCTAAGCTCAAATAAATTGTCTGACAAAGACGAGCGTTCTGTTTCATTTTCTGTTTGCAGGCATGTTTTCTCATGTGGATTAAAAGTGTGTGGAAAAAAGTGTAATGATGGTTTTAGAATTTGGTACAGGTGAATCAATTTATTCTTCCTCATTATCTGATACATGGTCATTTTGTGGTAAATGATGAGGTTCTTGTGAACTTTACAAGTCTGCTTTTATAATGCATATTTTAAATCCCAATTTAAATGCTATTTTAAATCCCAACTGTGGGAAGCAAACTTTGGAAAAAATATTAAATAAGCGGACAGGATGTCATTTGCTCTCCTTTTCCTCTGCTTGACACTGAACTGGCTCTGCAAGTCTCCTGTGTATACTCAGGAGTAGTTTGAGCCAAATGTTTCAATATTTATATCGCACACAAGCAAACAAAAACAAACAAAACAGACAAAACAAGAGAACCAGGAGCCCCAGTGGAGTTAATTTAGCTACTCTATTCCTCTGCAGTTCAGATTTAATGTATTTATTTATTAAAGCACAGATTAGTCTTCTTATCTTAACATCTAGAAGATATTTTGAGAACAAAATCATTGTTGTGCAAGTCCATCTCTTTTTAAAGGAAGCTAATGATGAAAGAGAAATGCTAGCTTTGATCAGTGCCGTCAAAGTTGTTTTGCAATAATTGCTTAAAGGCAATGTGTATTTTAAGATACTGTTAGGATGGATCCCACAGTCAGGGGATTGTGCTTCATCCGTGTACAGAGTAAATTTTAGGGTTAAAAAAAGCCTTTTGATGAAAACAGCTTATTTGGTCTGTTTCCCTCTAGCAGTGCTGCACAGTGATCACACTGCAAGGAATAATTGATGTGTTTTCAGTTACATTTTTCAGAATGTTTTATGAACAAAAGACTAACCCTGAAATTCAGATACAACCTCTGGCACGAGGAGTCCTGAAGCAGCGGTTTGGTTGGAGGTACTGTGGGAAGCTATCACTACCCGTTTGTCTTCTGCACTTTCTTCCAGGGGCGGCAGGATGTTGGATGTTTGTATGTTCTGTTCTCAAGTAACACAATAGCATTTATTTTCATAACCTTCTAAAAGCAACTTATGAATTCTTTAACTTTAAAACCACCATCAAATGGGCAGGGCAAAGGAAGGAGGGCTAGCCTGAGGACACTTGGAAGGGGAGGGCAAAAATACAGCTTTTCCACCGCACGTTTTCTGGGTAATCTGCAGTCTGACTGCTGTTGGCACTTGCTTCTGCAGTGTATTGTTTTAGACATGGCAGGTGTTTGTTTTTCGTGGAGAGCTGTGCGGACAGAACTGAAAATTTACACCTGTTTCAGTGAGCAGCAGTGGAATCAAAACAAGGACAAACCTGGAGTGAAGGAGAAGCCGCTGGGGGAATGGCAGCCGTGCTTCTGCTGGCGTGACTGCCTTTCCCCAAGCAATGACACTGAGCAGAGACTGAGCACTACGGGTTGGAGGAGGCCTGAGCACTGTTTTTAGAATGCTTGCTCATTCCTCCTGTACTTGCTTCTGTAGTCTCTGTAGCATGTAGTGAAATGTAAGGCAAGACACAAGTGGCTTGCTTGGGCATGCAGTGAAGAGAGAAGACTGGATCTGTCTCAAGTGGTATTGCTAGGGCACTGAAAAGAGTGCTATAAAATATTCTTTAGTTGGAAACATGGTGACTTCTACAAGGTCTGTAAAGTGGGACTGATACTGCTAAAACTTACACTGAGATAAATACACTAAAATGAATTCCAAAAAGAAATCTTTAGTCTCTTATTCAGATATCTAAAATACATTTTCTTTTAGGGTAGGTACAAATGTTAAATATAAATTTATGGTACTTTCATATATAAACTGAAAATTTCTAACGTTAGAGTTGCTGCCTTCCATGCGGACAGCCCTAAAATTAATTTCTTGCTTGTCTATTCCTATCAAAACTCTGTTTACAGTAATAACTCCCTCTAATTGTGCTTCATGATTTTTGTTGAACTTCTCTGTTCCCTTCTTCCTTCATGATGGAGGTGGACTTCAACCCCCTCTCTACTTTCCTTCCTCCCTCTGTTCCCCAAGTGATGGCTGCCTTTTTTTTTGTGGCTATTTCTGCATCCAGTGCTTGCATATCTTGGCCTTTACACCTTATCTTATCTGACACACAAGCTTGCTTCCTTGAATCCATAGGGAGCCATTTCATGTACTACTTTCTTTGTATTAGATTATTCTGGTTAACACTTGCTCTACATACATAGTGTTGTAACAAGGGATCTGGTAGTTACCAGGGCTCTGCAACAGCAGTGCTGGCTATTGCCATGCCTTGCCTTAAATTCCTGTAATACTGCCACGGAACTGGCTGAGGGTCCAGTGAGCATGAGCTTTTGAAGTGGTAGCTTACGCTGTCCGTGGTGAATAGCAGAGAGGAACAAAGCCTTATAGAGTGATACAACTTACTGCATTAATTACTTTTTTGGGAAAATATACTGCTATTGTACAGACTTTCCAGATTATATATTTACAAGTGTGACAGGATTCAGTACTTCTGAAAAGCTCTTCTTTGTTTGTGTGTGACTTTTCAGTGAAGGATTTTTGCTTCAGAACTGTATTGCCTTTTTTCCTTTGCAAGCTAAAAATTAAGATCTGAATGATGTATTTATGGCATCTGTTGCTCAAGTAAATGGACACAGGATATCAGGTGGAGACTCTTACATCATACTTGGAGGAACAGAGAACAAAATGAATTGTTTGGTGTCTGTGTTTTGTGAACAATGCAGGGGACAGTCTCTAAAAGTTGCTCACCCTCCAAGCTACCAGTGAAATAGTTAAGTAGTAACTTTCAGAAATGAGAAACTGAATTTGGTAATTCATTGTTTCTTTCTTTCTTTAAATAAAAAAATAGCATTTTAATTTCCTTGTCTACTTGGTGTTTTGTGTTCTGACATACACTATTTGGGGTTTTGTTTTGAAAAAGGGACTAGGCAGGCAGAATGTTGAATGACATTAAAGGCATTTGATTAATTTGTGGAAGTAGTTGTATGTTTTTTTACGTAACACAGCCTACACTGTCAGACTGGAACTTTTCTACGTTTAAGATGTATTTGGACCATTGCAACTACTATGAAACTGCTGAATTGACAGATGTGGATTTTTTTAGTTCAACTCATTATACCAAAACAGGAATAAAACTTGAGTTTCAGTAGTTACGAATGCAATTTAAACTTCATTCTGTGTGTTGGAATGATGCTTTATTTGGCTTCATGTGGGTTTTGTCTTTGCAGAAGTTTTTTGCTTTATCTGTGTATTCATTAATTTAAGAAAAATTAAGAAAACGGTTTATTGCAACATGTGTTTCTTTTAGCATGAGGAAAATGGATTTAACGTTCTTACCTAAATAGGCTACAGTGCTTATTAAAATATAAAGTAGTTTGGCATAAGAGCCAACTTATGCCTTATTAAGATCTGCATGACTATTTTACAGCTAAGTATGATTGCTTCGTCCTGTTTAAGAAGATTATCTGATTTCTGTGTTTAAAACTGTATTATCTCTCCTGGCTAAAGGTAGATGGAGGACAGTTTGAACTTCTGATGAGATAGTGTAAGGGAGCTTAATAGAAGTGTAGTTGATTTTAATTAAAAGTCAATAGAATCAAGTGCATTTACCCACTTGAATGTTGCTCCTTTACCATACTGATAATTTACAGACAGATCTTATTTCAGCAGGAAAAAGTTACTAATGGAGGTGACAAGAACTTCATGGATTTTTTTAATGGATTGTGCTCTGCTTTCAAAAGCAGACCAGCGCTGAACCTGTCAATCTTTGTAAAGATCTAAACATCTCTGTTGCACACAGACACAAATACAGTTATTGCAATTTAAAATCTGAATGTTTTCCCTTAGCAGTTGATAAAGGAACTATTAAATAGTTTTACCCATTCTAAATTTATCAAGTCTGTAGGTTAAAAGGAGTGCACTGAGTGAACATGCTTGGATGGCCTCATTCATGTGTGGTGTTGAATGCTCTGCCTATGACTTACGTCTGAGAGGTGGCAATCACTGGATCACCCGGCAAGGCAGTAAGAAGTGCATATATTCAGCATTTCTGCATGGTGCTGCTTTTAGTGAGTTAGTACGTATTTCTGTCTCAAAAAAGTCTGTACTGTAGTTAAACATCTGTCTGCACTGTAAGAAGTTTGGAAAAGGAAAATATGTAAATCAAGGCTGTATATTTACTGGAATCATCTGTGTCACGTATCCATTTTTGTTACTATTTATTTATTATTGCCTATGAATTTATGGAAGTTATCCATAGGAAAGTTCAGCTAAGGTTTTGTAGTAAGTTTTAGAGAAGAAATGGGGGCTGTGGACAAATGTATGGGTTGCCCTATATGAAAACAGGGTCCTTGAAAAAAACTAGTTTGAATCAATGTATAGAGATGAGACTTTTGAGACATGGGTGTGTTTATTTCTGTACGACTCTGCAGTGCTTTGTGACGTTTAAAGTGTAATTGAGCCACCAAACAAAATGCCCTTGCTTTTATTTTCCTAGACATTGGTAGCTATTAAAATGTAATAGAGTCTGTTGGTTGTAGCAGATGCTGAAAAAAAGGTGCTGCTGCAAGAGGTCCCAAATTTTATTTGAAAGTAATGTTGATAGAGGCAACAACTCCCTGTTTTCTGTTTGACTGTTAAACTGTTGTGTTTTGTTTTTTTTTCTTTTGTAGCACTGGTAATGTTTTGCTAGATCTTAGGAACCCCATACATAAGTTCATAGGGGGAGGTTACTAGAAAATGTAGATCCAGACCAAGGCCTTTATGTTGCCTACAGAAACCAAAGATGCACTAGAGTGTAGACAGTAGTTAAATTGGTCAAGAGAAAGCAACTAATAAAAAGATCTTCTTTATCAAAGTAAGTGCAGTTCCACATCCAGATCTGCAGATTGATGATTTCTTGGAAGGAAATGGTGCAGACAAACCAAAGTCTTATGTTCTGTGACTTCAGTGCATCTTTATCATGCACTGCTAATCCATATAGTCCAATGTAAACTGTTGAGGCTATGTAGCAAGTAATTTATGCATGTGTTAGATTGATTTCTTGCATTGCTAGTAGTTACATTTTATTAAATGGTAATAAAACAATCTAAAATTTTTGAAGGATTGAAATTAATGAACGTATGGAAAATACTTGCAAGAAAAAGCTGAACAGATATCTTACAACTTTTTGTAGCTGTATAAGAAAATGAGACTGAGTTCTAATCCTGATGGAAAAGTAATAATACTAGTCTATTTAAATAGTGCATAATGATTACATGCGCTAGCCTCTCGGAATCTGCAGTATCTCCAAAGGATTGAACAGTTCCAGATGTTAAATCATTTTGTGTGTTTCTTTTTACACTGTCATTTCTATGACTGATTTAGTCCATAAACCTGTTCTTGAGTTCTGAGAGCAGTATAGACAAGGAATAGCACAGAATGGCATGAACCTGAAAGTGGAGTGCTCCAGAGTGCCCAGAGTGAGACACTTACTCCTATGGCTTAGTTTTGCTACTGAGCAATTATCTTTACTTATCTTATAGGGATACTGTGACACTCGATACATCAAATACTTTTAAGATGTTTGAATAATCCTCCTTCCACTAAACCAAGAAGAATGGAAGAGAAAGGCTAAAGCTATTCTTGTGTTAATTATTTACTCCCATGTGGTTGTTGCTAGTTACTTTCCTCTTCTCCAAGTAAACATGGCAAGCCCTATACGGTTGTGTGATGCTGCTTTTAATATAGAACAGAAAGGATGGCTCAAAGCTATCACCCACTTCTGAAAGGAGAAGATAGCTCAGTTTCCCATAGGCATTTTAAGGGAGGTCCTTGATGGCTTTATGCAAATTCCAAGTCTTTTCACTAAAAGTTTCTATCTACAGAATAAGCTGTTCATGGAAGCAGCATTTGCAAATTACAATTTTCATTCACAGATGCTTTATTTCCTATTTTTGATTGCTGTCAGGATCTTCAGTTCATCTATGACAAGAGTCACATTTCTCCAGTTAAAAATAAAATACCTTCACCGATTATAGCTGCATGCAATACCACCTGAATTGTGGTAGGGAGTTCCAGTCTTTTCACTTTTCTTGATTACTCTCTGATTGCGTGTTGAGACATAGTTCTGTATGTCTCATGAGTTGTTCTCCTTCCAAAGTAGGGAGATGTTAGCAGTCTTTTCTTCTAACTGGTTACTTTTCCATTATTTTGGTTCTTGGGTTTCTTAAGCAGCTAGCTTGACCTGCTTGCCAATTAATCCTAGAATGGGAGTATTTCACTTTCCTTAATTGAGGAACTTAGAAAAGAAAGGGTTTCTTGTTAATCTCATGTCTTTTAAAGCATCCTAGGTGCTTACCCACCCACATTTTCCTCCTCCTGGAAAACATCCTTTCTTGCATATTTTACTACCAGAAGTTCAGAAGATTATTGGGAAGTGTCAGATCCCTTTGCTTGTTAAAATGACTTTAGAATACACCTAAATATTTATTATACAGCAGCATATTAACTGCATTAAGGTATATGATACGTTAATTGCTTTCTTATGTTAGCCCCCCTAAGGCCCACATATGCAATCCTTGAATTTTCTTTTTTTTTTTGGTGTATGGTAATAATTGTATGAACAGGTGGGATTTGAGTTTAGACTGTTTTATAAGCACCTCCAAGGTAATTTCATCTTACAAGGACTATATAATGTCTGCTGAAGATTGTCATGTTCTTGAACGGTTTGATAAATTTGTCTTCCTTTGTTACTTTTTCTTGGTATTCAGCCCCTCAGTAAAAGGTGGCTACCTATGCTCAAGTTCACAGTTCATTTTATCTTCCCTATAATTGCTCTCTGCAGATTTGATGTGCTTTCTTTGAAGTTGTTCTTTGTAGATGCATTGAGAAGCTTGGTTCCTTTAAGGCGGTGGTAAGCAGAAACAAAACTGGACAATAAAAATATCCCACTGCTGCCACTACTCAACAGCTGCCTATTTCAGAATAAATCTCTGAAATATTGCTGTTGGGTGCTACAACGTTGAGATTTGACTGAAAATAGATTTCATCTGAAGAACTGGCTTTTCCCAAACTGGTGCAGCACAGGGTCAGCTGCTCTTCTCTTAACGGCAAACAGAATTCTGCATCATCAGACTTGATTTGTGATAGCAGGATTGCTAGGTCCTGTCTCTTGTTGAAAAATTTATTATAAAATGTAAGTGAAATACTGAACTTGATTTGGAGTCATTCACCTGGAGGGCCTCTGAATTCTTGGCCTGTTTGTTCATTCTGCTGCTATCCCAGCGGTTCCTTTCGACCACCATCATTTTTAGTCTGCTGTCACTGCTTCCAGTGTCAGAGAAAATACAGTTTATTTCAGCATTAATTAGATGATTTATGTGTCTTTTGAAATGTAAGCAGTCTGGTTTCTAGGGTTTTCTTACTATTATTTTTGTGATTCTTAACTGCTGCTTTTTTTTTTAATTCTTCACATTGAAGTAAAGAAAACAGGCTTTTATACATGTGGCTAATTCTTTAGTTGGTACTGACATGCTGGTCTGTTGAGACACTTTAGGCTCATGAAGGAAAGTTCCTTTGCTACTACAGTAAAATGACAAATATTTTTTCACTACTATGGAAAAGCTTGCCTGAAAGAAGTTATGCAACTTTGCAGTTTTAATTTTCTGTTGCTGCTGTTTGTAGAGTATATGTAGTGAATGAGTGTGCAGTATTTGGTATGTCAACATAACGGAGTTAGAGCAGATTTCAAGTAAGTTAGAAGTAAAATGAGATGACTGGAAAGGAAATGGAATAATCAGTGTTTTTCTTGATTTAATCCTCTGGGACTCAGTTTCATGTGTAACACAACCTCTTAAGTCTGACTTTCAGCTGAAAAGAAATTCAATGAGTGTGTAGTCTGCAGATGAACACTTTACTGGGTGTTTTACAAAATGTCAGTTCGAGTTCTGCTAAAGAAGACGTTCCTTTTGTTGGTTTAAAATAAGCTCTTTACCTTACGTTGACCAGCTTCTGTAGAACATTTTTTACAAATATTGTTTATAAAGCAGTCTAAAACTTAATAGTTTGAACCGTAAATCACATTATAAACAGGGTTCACTGTAAGACTAGTGATGATAATAACATCTTACATGGATTTCCTTTATAAGCTACGAGATTGCCAAATGACATTTGCACTTGTGAAAGTACTATGCATGAGGGTATAGGTGTACCCTGAAAATGGGTATTTTGCACAGAACACTTTATGCACATAAGAAATTATTGTTGAGGTACCTGTAGCTTATTTGTATTGAATAGTTCTAAAGCTGACAGGTTTTAAAGCTGGAAAACCCCTCAAGCTGTCGTACCACTAGCGTGGCTTCCATCATATGTTTTCAGTTCTTGCTTATTAAAAATTTGAGCTTGCAGTATATTTTCTTTTCAAAAAAATTGCTGAAAATTATGCATTCTTGTACACAAGTTGCAAAAATTGTGACTCTTCGCACTTTGTTTCAAGCATAAATCGTCCTTGCCATTTAAGAAATGTCACCTGTTTTGCATTTGAGTACTACCTTCAACTTCTTGTCATTCATTCTTCTTCTTTGCCTCGTTAAGTTTAGGACCCTTCTGTTCCCTTTGATGTCTCATTTGCATACTTTAATCAAATTACCCTTTAATTTTCTTCTCGGTAAATAAAGGCTTCTTTACTCTGTCACTGTGATTCTCTAGTCATTCATATGTTTTTCTTCTGTGAGCTTTTCCCATTTTTTCAGCATTGTTCTTGAAGTGGGGAACACTAGTTTTCCTATGCTTTTCCAGTACTGGTCTCATCAGTATCAGAGGCAAAATGGTTTCGCTTCCTACTCCAGGTTCCTTTGTCTAGCAGGTCAAGTACAATATTGCCATGCTGTCCAAGGAATAATATTAAAATGATGATTAATCAGTACCCAAATCTCTATTTTGAGTTAATGCTTCTGAGGACAGTGGTCCCCCATTCTGCACCTCATTTTTGTGAACTTTTGTAGATACAGCATTTCACTTAGTTGCTCTGAAACTAAGTTGCTCTGAAGCTTATTTCTCAGTTGTATGCAATCAACGAAGAGATGTAGTACCTTTGCATCAGCACCTTGGTTTCTTCAGAATTTATCACGTTTAGGCACCATAGGTTTTTTTCGAGAAATTATTTCACTTTTCTTCCAAATCATCAACAGCTGAATATTCTGATCAGTACTGAGTGGTTATGAGATGGTTCGTGTGCTGCTGCAGAAAAGGTACAGCCGTACTAGGATGATACCTTTGAGTCTGATCATGTGTCTCATTTTTAAGTCTGTTTAATTTATATCATGCTGGTGTGTGTATTTAATCAAAATGTAGTGTCACATGTTTTCAGAAGTATACTACATGAAAATTGTTGCTTTTTATCAGCCAAGCTTTATAATGTCCTTACAAACCAGTATCCACTTAATGTAACACGTTTTATGCTAATACAACTTGATTGGCACTAATTGGTGACTGTTAGTGGTGACGAGAGCTTATGACTTGGACGGAAAGCAGGCGGTGATGGTGTAAACCTTCTGTGTATGCATGCTCTGTGTCTGTATATAAAATCCTTCCTGAGGTAGTTTTATTTGCTCATTCTTTTTGATCTTTTCTGGTTAGCATGATGTGTCATAAGAACAAACGTGTTACTCAGGAATGAAGACATTCAGGAAACTGAGTTGTGATTGTAAATACATGAAAAAAAAATGGCTCTGTTGCAGAAACAAGACCTGGCCTAGAAATGGAAACCACCATGATGAGAGACGGTCTCCTCGTCCTTCCTTTCTGCGTGCCATGGGGCTCTGAGCTTCGGTGTGGCACGTAGAGCGGGATTCTTTACTATCTGTAGGCACTTACTACTGTGGTGGCCACACCAAATTTAGCTTTATAAGTATAGTATAACTGTGCTCTCCAGTGACTGTAGGACTCTGTTAAAAGTTGCTGCTGTAGTTATTGAATGCAGAGTGCTGTTAACAAGTAGTCCTTGATTTCAGTTCAAATAGTTCAGCCTCTTTTAATATGCCATTGTATAATCTATGGCATTTTTTGTTTTGTAATTTTGTACTTTATATTAACTCAGAAAGATGCTAAAAACAAGACTACATCTGTATTGAAGTGGATTATTAGAAAGTCAATGGAGACACAACAAAAACTGAAATGGCTGGAAATTTTTAGCATAAATTTATCTGTCATTGAGATCCACTTATTTTCTCAGGAGCAATTGAAACAATTATTCCAGGGTGTGGGGCAGGGAAAGCTTACCCTGAAGCCCCAGAAAGCAAGCAGAAAAGCCACTGTATTTTTGTCACTGTCCAACTACCAGAATGCTTACAGCGTCAGTGCACCATAGTTTTGATACTCTATTTCTATTACATGCTAATTCTTTTTGGTTTAGTTTAATGTCAACACACTACAAGAACATGTTATTTACAGATGTGAAACCATGTCCTTTGGATAGGAATTACAGAAGTGACTTTGTAATACACAGGTAGATTGGCCTTTTGACTCGTGTTTAGAAGAAGGAAAAAAAGGACTTTTTTTCTGTCTCTCAAAAGAAATAGCTTAAGCCCTTTTCCTTTGTTTCATGATGGGTTTTTGCAGTAGCCAGGTACATGTGCCAACATAACCAAATTCCTAGAAATGCAGCAGGCATTTCAGCATTGTTCAGAAGCTCTTCCGTGGTATTTTTAAAACTGCTAAAAATTTTAGAACTACTTTAATGGGCAGCTTCTCAACAAAGTTACTCTTTATGTTGCATGGTGACTATGTTTGCTATCACTTTTTTCATTACATTTCTTCACTATAATTTCTTGTTAAAAAGATAACAAATATGACATTGGCAGTAGTTCAGTTTATTCTGTGTACACAAAGCAGGACTGTCTGGAGGTGATTATTCAGTGTCCCAGTAGGCTCAGAAACCTTGGACTAGTCTCTTTTCCGACAGTGAGATAATGCTGCCGTTAAAGCTGCAGAGTGTGTTTAAGCTACAGTAATGCCTGCACCATTACTTACCAAAAGAATTCCAGAAGCGCATTGTTTGAGGTGTTATTTGGTAAGACTTTATACGCTTGGCGCGTTGCTGAATTTAAGGAAGGAGGAAGGGGGAAGCACTTGTTAAATGAAATGTCTAGATTCTTGTCTGCAGGAGTCAATTGGCTCTCACCTGTTTGTATATTCATAACACATATCTCTAGCATCATCATTTTTCTCAGCTGTCATTTCATGGCAACAAAGCAGCAGTGCCTTAGTGGCACTTAGAACTACCGGAGCAGCAAAACAAAACAAGCAGTCATTCCCTATTGTACTGGGTTTCTTTTACCTTTCTGAAGGCAGAAGGGGACCTTCAGCTTCTTAAGTATTTTTCCAAGATTAAAGTATGCAGATGTTTCTGTTCTCCTTCAGTCTGGTATGTTTTCGCTTATGATATTACACATGTCACTTGCTTTGTTGTTTTAAAACCTGCTGTGCTGTGTGATTTTTCTGAAGACAATGACTCTGTCTGCACTGCTTGATCATGCAACTCCTTTCATGACCTGTATGGCCGCTAGTCAGACTTGATTGACAGCGTTTCCTCTTAGACTTGTTAGATGTGGATGCACAGGAGGCACTCTTATAAATTTAAAGTACCTTCTGACGCCAGCCTGAAACTCTTTAGGAAAATAAAAAAGTCCTAGTACCATTAATACCATTCATAATGAGGGGAAGTAAAACTGAAATCATATTTTGAAATGTGAACATCTAAAATAGTTTCAGGTGACTGACACCTGTATGCACAAATAAATTCCAAAAGAACTCAGATTATATCCCATACATGCATTTCTGTAGTTGTTTGTTCCACCCTCTTTAATGTTATAAGGCTTGTGTCATGAAGCATCTGTAACACATAATAATACATAACACTTTATGTAATAATTCGTAAATAATTATGTCAAGGAGAAAGAAAGCCCTAATATATGTATTTACCTCTTCATTATGAAAGAATGAAGTAAAAGGAGATGGAAGATGCTACTTCTTATGAGAAGTATTTTGGTTTGCTGGTAAACACATGATGATGATTGTAATGCAGTTCTCCACTGGAATAAAAGCTGCTTTTTCTGCATCTTCCCTAAACAAAGTCCAGCCCCTCTTTTCAACCAAGACTGTTCCAGGAGTTTTTGTTGTTAGCTGTTGAATTGGTTTAAAAAGAAAAATCTCTTTTATGAAGAGAAGGGTCAGACTTCTGTGGCTCCAATAATTTTTTTGTATGGTTTCATTTTCATGAAAATCTATGAATTCTAGCTTGATTTCATCGAAGGTAAAGGTTTTGATTCTGCTACCAAAAAATACCAGTTGACTGCTGCATACCATACAGATATTACTAATTTCTAGGATCAGGCGTAACAGGAAACCTGCAGATGTAATTTGGGATTGCAGTAGAACATCAGACACAATACAATGGAAGGATGAGTATATGTATATTAGCATAGGGTATTTTTATAGTTAGGGAATATGTCTTGGAAGGACACTTCTCCCCCTCCCTTGCCTAGCTTTGAAATACAGAACTTCTTAGTTAATGGACTGTAAAGTGGATGTGTCCTGCAGGGCAATTTTTTTTACCCGAGAGGGCTGAGGAGCAGAAGGTGTTGTTTGGACTATGAATTAAGCATTTCCCATCTAGCAAGTGCTTAACCAGAACACCTGATCTTCTGAGTGCTGGCGATGAGTGCCTGGCCAGCTGACTTGTATTTAAAGTGGTCAGTGCTTCTCTTCTTTAGAATCAAAACATAGAATGGTAGTGTTGTTATGAAAATAAATAAATAAATCCTCATTACCACCATTGATGGGGTATTAATTTTTGTTTGGCTTTGTTAACCTGTAATTTTGTAAGATAGACCTATTAAATGGTGATAATATATATCATGTACAGAAGAGATTAGTCTTTCAGTTTCTGCTGAAGTGGAATATTGACAGTTTAACTAGCCTGAGAGGAACAGTGATTTATTTGTGTGCTTCTGGAGGGGGGAAGACAATGACTTCATGAGAGGAATGGGAGGCATAGTTGGTAAAGCATAGTATCTAACACAAGGGAAAACTGATACCATTGCTTCAGGAGAGGCAGTGTCCTAGGAGCTTAATCCTGTTACAGAAGCATACATGATGAGAGAGAAGGTGAATTACAAAAAAACAATGTGCAAAATAATTAGGTTCTTGGTCTTCACAGCTATCATTTTTAATTTGCTATACTAGATAACCTTAGGAGTCCAGGCCTCCCATCTTTCTTGTTGGTTATCCTCTTCTTGGAAAGTGTCAGTCACCTGACCTAGCTCACTGCCCCGGATTCTTCAACTGAAAGGTGCAGGCAATGGTTGCACAGCCCCTGAATCAATAGTGTGTGCGTGTGGATGGGATGTACCATGTCGGTACATTGTGAGCTCCTACGTAGTGATTTCTCACCAGCTCCAGAGAAGGTTTTAAGGTGAAGGTCTGGTCTTTGCTTAATTGAGATGAGCTCATTCGTTTTATCCTAAATGACCAAAAGCTACTTCGTTTTCAGTTGGATGTTTTCTTGGACTGATTTAGTTGAGCACAGAGGGGATTTTTTTGGTTGTTTTTTTTTTTTTTTCCCCCCCTCCAGTGTATACAAGGTCAAAGGGATTGAAATACCTTCTAGCTTATGGTATGTAGTTCTGACTTGTGTGATACTCTTTTAAGGTGTTTGCTTTTGGGTTTTTTTTTAGTGATAAATCAGATCATAAATATCTGCAATTGTATAAATATGTAGAAAAAAAGCGCCTCGATACTCAGGTCCTCTGGAAGAGGATTAAAAACCTTTGCTGAATTCCCCACAGACTGGCAGAATTTAAATAGAAAGGAGAAGTCCTCTAACCAGAAAGCATTCATTTTACTGTCTCAAAGTGGAGGAGTATCTCAACATTAAAATGAGCAATAGACAAAATGATTCATTCTGTAATACACAGTCAGATAACCTGAGCAACATATACTCTTCCTCCACCCCCTGCTCCTTTTTTTTTTTTTTTTTTTTT
>Ga0065711_1032836_pt1 | contig 26595 bp, 12 predicted proteins | sample Hoacrofraction12_FD_59098 | JGI IMG/M metagenome (GOLD analysis project Ga0065711, IMG submission 59098) | Hoatzin crop microbial communities from Cojedes, Venezuela - Epithelial fraction 12 v2 (version 2) | ecosystem: Host-associated > Birds > Digestive system > Esophagus > Crop | place... | reverse complement strand
GGGAGGGGAGGGGAGGGAGAAATGTCCTTCTGTCACTGTCTAAATTCATGATGCTACCATATGCAATTCTGATCCTTCTCTCAAAAAAAAAAGCAGAACTAGAAGAGAAACAGAAAAGAACAGTGATCAAAAGGAAGCATGGGATAGGTCCTGTAAGAAATAACTCAGTAGAGTAAGACCTAAAGAATAATACAGTGGAGATTTGTGAAATTAATAGTGGCAATGGACAAAGTGAATCAGGAACTATTGATCATTGTTCTGCAAGTGATAAGAATTAAGTTAAGCCAGATAAGATTGTCATCCAGCAAGTTGAAAAGAAACAAGAGGAAGTATTTTGTCACGCAAAATACAGCTGAACTATTCTTGTTATAGGATGTTACTGATGCTAAAGGTTTCAAAGTGCTCGAGAATTGATTTAAGAAATTCATAGAAGAAAAGACCTGCCATGTGCACAAACATTTTATACGGCTTAGAATGGGCAGAGGTACCTGCGGCGGAGGAGACTGCATGGGAAGTACCGTCATAGGTTCACTCTGCCCCTCTGCTCTTCTCTGTTTTCCTTACATACCTTGTCAGCTAGTATTGGAAACATGGGACTTTTGGTCCAGCACAGCCAAAGTGTTATGGTGTTAAAACAATATTCAATTTCTCTCTCAGCCTCACTCAATCCAAAGAATTTTCCTTGGGCACTATTGGGATACAATCAAGAGCATTCAGGCTTCTGGGGAGGAAGAGGTGGCGGTAGGAATGGCTATTATAAATCAATTCATAAGGTATCTGTTACTAACATATGCAACAAAGCGCACAGATTTGGAGGTCTAGTTAGGTTTTCAATTAAATAGATATGGTACCAAAGATATTTATTTCTACCCTTGCCTATAGCTAGAGAAACAACATTTTACACAGACTCAGCTTAACCATTCAGTGCACCATCTGAGCAACAGACCTGGCTAAACACAGAAACGACAGAAGGATTTTTTGTTAGAAGTGAGGAGGCTTAATGCAGATGAAGTGGCCATATGGAGTGAAAAAACATAACCATTAAGAAGATGGAAAGAGATACTATTAGAACAAGGATTCCCAAAGTTTGTTTATGGAAAGCTGGCACAACAAGCAGGGCATCAAGAAGCAGGAGCTGAAATAAATAACCTGTAATTCAGAGGCACTCTCCCTTCTCATCTCCCCAAAACTTTTGGTGTCCCCTTTCCTACCACACTTGAAAGCAGAAGGATCATACACAGTTTCTTGCTGCCTTTCAGAGAAAGGGGGGCTACTGAGGAGTGCAGTTAGGGTGTGACACATCCAGCTGTCTGGACTCCCGGGGTCCCCAAACACTTGGCAAACACTTTGCATGTGTCAAGGAGACTTTGCAGCTGCAACAGCCTCACACAACACCTGAATTCACTGAGGATGGCTGCAGCTCACGTCACCTTGTGAGTCGTACCCAAAGGTGTCTCAGGCTGTCGTTTGGGAACTTTGCAACAGAAGAGAAGTAGGGCAAAAGTCATCAAGGCAAGTCTTGGCAGGGGAGCATAATGTCTGGGAGTAAAAAGTGGCTGAAACTCTGGCTGAATAAAGAAGAGCTAGGTAATGTAACAAGCATGATTCCTTGAAAAAAATCTAGGATATAGAAGAGCTTACATGAGCAATTCAGTACTTCATCCAGTGTAGGGAAGTGGCTGGTAAGACTCCTCCACTGATCGCAAGAGGTGTTGTGTAACACTCCTAAAGCAGGTATGCTCTTAAGCAAAAGATATTCCTAGCCTGATAAGAGACATTTTTTTAATGAATCACAGTAATAATCACAGCAGATACAGTATTGTAGCCAGTTGAAATGGACCAATCAGTAGCTGTCAAAAGTGTTTTTTGGGACCAAAAAGAGAGAAGCTTGAATGGCACCTGCAAACTTTTCATAGGCACTCCAATAACTATGTGGACAAACAGTTGTACATTCACAGCACGAATAACAGTCCTCAGAGACAGAAACTAAAAAAAAATGACGTTTTGCATGAGCTTGTAATATGAAATCACTCTAAATAAAAATACAAAAACCATTAAGTATTCTAGTCATTTATTTTGCACTATGCAGTGGTACTGTCTCTGCAGCCTAGCGGTGATTAACACAAAATACCACTAAATCTCTACGTGTTACAGAGAAAACCCTTAAAAATCCGCTTAATTATCTGTCTGTACCAGAAAACACAGTCAAGTTTTTCTGCATTTTTAATCAGTGTTGTTACTGTTGAATCTTCTTGTGTCTATTTTTCAAGACTTAAATATAAAGATTTTGTTGAAATAATGCTCTTTGATACAAATAATTTAGAGTAAAGGATGTGTGCCAGCAAAGCTAAGTTAATTATTTTGTCTGAATGCTTGGCAGATCAAAATGATGATAGACCTGGGACATGTCTACACTGGGCAGGAAGGCGTGGTGCAGAAATCCCCAGATGAACGCTGAATGAGCTATCTCCAGACCTTGAACCAGAACAGCCACGTTTGCACAGAGCTACTGGCAGGCAGTTTCAATAAGATCGAGACCAACCTTGGGAAAATGCTGCTGGATCACCAGCTTCCCAGCTGGCCGTGCAATGCTGCGCTGGTTGGGTGATGCTGGGACTCAAGACCCCAGCCTGAGTCTAACATGAAGCACAGATTGAATGAAAGTAATGAAGACAAGCCATGGAGAAGAAGGTGCACCTCCCCTAGTGGTAGCTGACTCTTGTTGGACATCAAAAATGGGCTGAATGGTTTGCTTCCTTAATATTTTACCCTCATTTTTCATATTTTTAGCCCATGTGAGGAAGAAGATCAAAGCATGGCTGAGTTACTTTAATGACCACTACACATCCTTGCTATTCCACAGTAAAAGGCATGGTAAAGCTGGTTGGACTTCATTCCTTGAATCAAATGTCAGAAATGTTGTTAAATGGAAGGTTAGTTAATAATTTCAGATTCCATTTATCTTATCACATGCATTTACATAAAAGTAATTATTTATATGGTACACTAATTTGTTTGTATTCCCTATGGGAAAAATCCTAGTTTTATAGGAAGGAAACCAGCCGTCACCCAAAAGGTGTAAAAATACTCCAGTGCCACCTTGCGCTACAACCTCCACCAGGATGTGAAGATGCTTCCCGAGCGGTCCCTGCCTCCTAGGAGGGGTTGGATTGACAGGGGTCAGGTGAGGAAAAAGAGAAAGAGAATGAGGGAGAAACAGTGCATTCACAAACGTCCTCAATACAGACCTGTTCCCTAAAAGTGGAGTTCAACCTCTTTGTAAATTCTTTGCTGCAGACACCACTATTGAGCTTCCCATTTTTGATGGAAGACCTAATTCTCATAAGGCGCATTACAAACTGACCTGTCCAGCTGGAGAAGAACAAACAGAGCCTTTTGTGAGGCTATTAGTAGATAATTAGCAAATAATTAAAAAAAAGAAAAAGAAAAGATCAACCATGAGCTTCCTTGAGTCCATACTGCAGAAATATAATAGTCTTCATTGGGCAGGCAGATCAGGTAAACAGCTGCCATGGCAGAGCAAATCTGCTGAGGGTGTGATTGCTAAGAAGTGAGACCTCACTCTGATGGAATCAGATCATGCTTTGATGGGTGTGGCAAGAGGACTTTTATAGCTTGGTAAATATTTGAACTATGGTTATTAGGAGCTATTTATACAACAATATAGTCTGCAAGGTACCACTAGTGATTTAGTTACCAATGTTTTAGGTAGCATGTAAAATGAAAAGACAGCTCCTGTCTATATCTCTGAAGGGCATACCTGCTGCTTCTCAGGTGAGGAGCCATAGCCAGGTGCAACCAACACGTTTAGGAAGCATCAAGAATATGATTAATCTTATCAATTTAGATGTCTAAAGGCTGCTTAGTGGTAGTGAGCAGGTGTGGTGATGGTGGCTGTAAAAGCATCTTTCAATTACTTCTCTGCAAGACCATGTGAATTTTGTGTTTCAAGGAGGATTTGAGGTATGCTTGTGCCTATGCAGTGCAGGAGGTGGCAAACATGGGCCCATGAGCTAGCTTGTAGCCAGGGCTGTAGACACCTGAGCAGACCCTTAGGTGTTTGACTTGGTTTCAGCTGTAGCTTCATGGCATGCTGTGCTGTAAGGCCAAATGCTGCAGTAGGTTCTCTTTCCACTCAGTCTCTGAGATGGACCAGCAAGCACATTCCCATAGAGGTAAGACAGAAACAGGGTCTTTCCTAAAGAACTACCTCTAATGCAAGGAGCTTACCACATCTGAACCCTGGACCTAATTGCCAAGACTGCCCTGCCTTACATCTCTTGATTATCCTGGTCCTCTGGTCAAATCCAAAATACTGAGAAAAACCCAGAGTGTTGCAGCTTATGACAATTAGCATCCAGCCCTTCACATCACCCTAGTGCCTCATGTCTCCTTGGCATAGAGGAGACTATGGTGGGAATACCTGGTCAGGCCAGCATAGGGCAGCAAGATCACTACTTATTGCACCAAACCTGTCCCATATAAGCTGTGCAACAGGGTCATTTGGCTATGAAAACACTTTTCAAGCTGCAAGTGTTCCTTCTCAGGCAGTCCTGTATCACCCAAAACAGTAGCCAAAGTGTCCTGAGGTACTTCAGAGCCATCGCTGATGCTGCCACACAGTGCCTGCTGAAAGTAGTTCAAGGCAAGGGTGACTTACTGCTGAGCCTTCTTCTAATCTTAACCAAATTACATACCTTATAGCAATGCCTGAGAATTTCATCTGGCAGCAGAGCAGCCAGGGTGTCCTGACAGGAGGCAGGACAGGAGCTAGTTCACACAGCAAAATGGAAAACCAATTGCTTTGGCTCCTGATTACTTCTTTTCAACAGAGGAGAAAATCCCAGCTTCCCTCTGCCAGCTGAACTGCTTAGACCAGTCTTGCCACACTGCTGAAAGGTGGTTCAAATCCTGGGGATGTGTCCTCCCTCCTAAGGGCTCCACCAGGCACACGACATCCTGGAGGATCCTGTACCATCCTGGAGGAGCACTCACGAGAAGTGGGTGAAAAACTGGCCTCAGAGGACCTGTCAGCTCAGAAGAGTTTCTGGCTCCTGTTCAGAGCTGAAAAACAGTTGTCAGGTGGGAAGGATGGGTCCAAAGTCCTCCTGGCTCTGGCAACGTGAAGAAGGAAAGGCATGCCCTGGTGAGGAGGCCCTCGTCATGGAAAGTTCGTGATGTGGCTAACATCTCTGTGGGGAAACAGACTGGCATTAGCAAGAGATAGCCAAAGCAGGAGGGCAAGGGCAGAGCTCAGCCATCATTGCTCAGTCACACACTCGGGTGGGAAATGATGTAGATACAGAAGTCTCTCTTCCAAGGTCTATTTCTTGACATGCATTTGTTGGAAGAGATGTAAGCACATGTGCCTACACAGCCAAATACTACTAGGAGCCTCTGTTAAATATCTGCTGTATGTTTCCAGTAGCACTTCAGTGGAAATTCAACTCAGCTGACAGAGGACATTGTGAACAGCCTCACAACTTGCTCAAAAACCAAGCAAGGGTGCTGGCCCTCTTTGTCGAACCACTGCAAGGATGGCTCAGAATACAGCTCACGTGGGGAAGCACAGGTAGTTTTAGCGCCTGTGTCATTCCTGCCCCCAGCCTCTCCTCCTCCCCACCTCGCTGGCACTGCAGAAACAGGCTATCAGTTAACTGGGGACACCCTTGTACACAATCTCTGCAGGCAGAGGTTGGACAGGGCTGTAACGTGCTGCTCTTAACGAGGTACTTTGATCTTACTCCTCCCTTTTTTATTTGTTTTACCGTCCTTTGCCTCACTCTCATCTGCAGCAGACAGCCACCGAACTTTGGAGATCCTCCCTTCACAAATAAGTTTACGAGGATGGAACCTGTGAGATTAACGTGCATATCAGGGAACTTAAACCTGTCGAAGGAAATATATGTGAAACACTATCTATAAACTAACAATTTGCAGGATTCCTGGGAGGCCATTCAGTCATGAAAGTGCTGTGAATAGTATTAAAATAATTCAACTAACTAAAGAAGAAAAAATGGGTTTTTACCTTTTTTTTTTCTAGTTAACTGAAGTATGTAATCATTATTGTATGTAGTCAGAAGTTTCCAATTTCAATGGTAGTTTTACCATGCACTAGAGATTGAATACAGCCCATTACCTTCTCTGTGTATCATTGAAGATATTGATATTCAATACTGATATCATGCAGAGCTTGACTGTCCTTCAGCAGTTTCCATTAAAATAAATGTCTCTCACGGGAGCCATAGACAAATATCAGATACTGGACATTTGTGTGTGTTAATATCCCTTTTCTGCACATACATATAGACACACTTTACACCTGTATGATCAAAAGATAGTTCTATGAGCAGGGCTAAGAGATCTTCTTGGATATCAGCAAGTCTCCAACTGGAGCATTTGCACTCACCATATTGCTGGAACAGATTCTATATCTTCAGAAATTGTTAACATTATTTTTTAAATAATTAATTAAATAAAAGCCAGATCTTGTGAAAAAGACCTCATCAGCTACTTAACAGCTCTAGCAGAATGCAAAGGGACCGGGCACTTGCTACAGCAATTTCATACATGTAGAAGGTTGGGAAAATTAAAATCAGACAGAAATGCTAACTTTTCGACTTCTCAGGAGTCGGGGGGGCTGTTACTCTGAGTATCACTTCTGTCCTCAGACATCTCGAAATCACGGTTATACAAAAGACGCAATTTAGTGCCCATGTGCCTTCCTCTAAATATTGATGATGCATACAGGTGTCTGACACCAGCACCAATAAACACCCACTTATCTGTCAGCACTGGTGTGCATGCTATTTACATGATTCTGGGTTCGTCTTTCAGTCATACCTAACTGAGCAGCCACACGAGAGCCGTGGCTCATGAGTCACTGTCAGACATCAGATATCACATGTGGGAGAATCGCAAAGTATGACAGATACTGTTACCATTATGTAAACTTCCTGTCATAATCATTCTTGGATGTTCATATTCATCAGTTACCCTCTGCACACTGCGAGCTGGAGATTTGCTTTCTATATAGGCACAGACAGACGCAGTTGTTCCTGACTGTGAGATAGAGCCTGTTTTGTTCTGTTGTTCGGAACCTCAGTTTGTTTTTTCACCAAGCTAGGAACATGCTACACGCTTTGCTATTGCTGTGTGTTTAGTTTCTAGTGCTAGGATTGTCAAAAGGCTCAATTATTAATTCGCACCTGCTAATATGGAGACTACATACGCAGACCACATACTCAAACTTCAAATCAGTTTGTCAAGTAAATAGTGTGTGTGGGGGGTTGTACTTAATTTCCTGGTATTTGTCTGACTTCATCATATTGCACAATTTTTTTTCCCCCTACTGAATGAACAGATCTATAGAGCCCCTTGGCACTATTATTTTCTCACCTTAATAAGGAGAGCATCTCTGTGTCTCAGTTCGGAAGATGATCTGTACACATACAGCCTGGTAAACAGAAAAGGGAAGTGAGAAACCTGTGTTTATCTGAAAGGCGATGTTTTAGAAGCAATGTACACTCAGAGCCTGAAATGATATGTTGGGGCAGCTGATGTTTGAACTGTGCCATATGCTGAAGAAATGTCCTGCCTGAATGACCGTCCACCCTTAGCAGGTATATACCCAGCCTCTGGACAGCCACCAATTATGCACTGACCTCAACATTTGAAGCAGGTAGCTTGGAGCGAGTTTTACAACCTGGCAGCTGATCATTTCACCGTCTTTTCAAAGGCTTTTGTATTCCTTAGAATTAAAGCAAAAGGTGTTATCCAATGCCTTGAAATGGCACAGAAACAGCAAAAGCAGCTTTGTTGCTGCAGACTGTCTGAATGATGTGTTAATCCTTACCTGGAGAGATAACCTCTAGAAAACAGAGGAAGGTTCCAACCTCTCTGTCCCTGCGAGCCAGTTTTTCTACTGTTGCAGCCAAAAAAGATGTCAAGTGATGGCAAACTAGGTGTAGTTTTGTGATGAATAGGTTTGAGCAAATGTTGGCTTTGTGAATCTCTGCAAAACCAGGGAGGTGGAAAAAAGCAGAGTTGCTCAAGTGAAGGTGGAAGAAAAATGTATATGGAACAAAGCATTATTATTTTTATTATCAAGCACCTGCCAAAGAATGGGGCCCCCATGCAGCTATACCTGAGCTGATGGTGCAGAAGAGAACAGTGCAGTCTTGGCTCTGTATCAGCACCTGTTTTGGTGCAGGCAAGCCAGAGCTGCCTTGGAAAGCCCACCAGAGATGGGAAAGCGGAGCTCCAGGGGTTTCCAAGGCTGAGGAAGGTAAACCCTTTTCCCGAAAGGAATGGCAGTGAGTTAGGTATAATCTTCACTGTTTTGCTACATCCAGGGACTCAATACGCTGCCCACACTCCTCTCAAGAAATGTGGAAACCTGGACTGTTGAAGTGTTCTCTCAGTTTGGTTCAAAAGTTCATTTCCCTGTGGAGGTAGTTGGAGGAGAATGGTCTTTTTTTTACATCTGAATGTTTAGCAACAGAAAAAAAATCTTTTTGAAATGTTTCTGTCCCATTTAAATAGAAGTGTTAAAGAGTCTGCTGTTAATTATCCATCCAGGATGATGGCATCTGTTATTTCTTTTTAAATACTCCATTTACTTTAACTTTATAATGAAGTGCAGGAAATGTATTTGCAGTGGTTGTTAACTCTTTGAATTACTGTTTCAAATGTTTCAAATACAGAGGTTTTTTTAGACTTTTGCCACACGTTGTCCCATTGAAGGACTGAGGAGAAAGCTAATCTATAACATATCAGGAAAGTTTAATTCTGACCTGTTAAAAAATCTCTCCTAATGCTTTGTAAAAAAATAAGAACTTTAGAAATTTTGAAGGAGAAAAAGTATGTCATTCCTCTCATCATTTTACTTTTTGAATTGCCAACATTTCATACAAATTTGCACTCCCAAATCTTGCCTTTGGAAGCTATTTACATCAGAAAGGAGGAATTGTGAAGCTGGGGGCTGAAAAACAGAATTTATACTTTTTACCATAGCATTTCATGTATATTTAATGTTTCTTTTTTTTTTTTTTTTCCCAGGTCTTTGTAACACACTGTGTTCCAGATCTCAAACTGGATAGATTAAGTGGCATGTACTCTATTTGACATGTAAAATTTCTGTTACTGCTGCCTGCAATACATGGGAGCAAATGTTGCTTGTATTTTTTGAACATAGGCAACAAATTTCAACCTAGAATTCAGCTCATGGGCATCTGTTTTGTTTTTTTTTTTTCTTCCTTTTTTTCTTCATTCTAGTAATGCCAAGAGGCCTTAGAGCCAATCTAAATGTAGCTGACATCAGCTCTGCGATTCCTTGCCAAGAGTACTTGCAAGCGGGACTTCAGTAAAAATGGGAATTTTTCCCTCTGTGATGATTCTCCCAGGAACTGCAGTCCTGGAGAACTGGAGAAGCTTGAAGCACTCTGTATTTTCTCAGTTTCATTTGAAGCAGACAGACAAAAAATTAAAATCTTGCCCTTTGTCCTAAGACCATGTGTTAGGTTGCAGCCCTGCGAACCAGGTAAAACCTGTCAAAGCTGGTGGAAGAAGCAGGACTGCTTTTGCCCTCACCACACCGCCTTACCACAAGTGCCTGTCCCCTGCACCCACTAATGTGTGGGGCCATGCAGCGAAGAGTGGATCTGGGGGATTTAATTTGCAATGACTCCCTCCTTGGAGCCAGTGCAAGGCTGCACCAATGCTTGCACTGCTGCCAGCGCCAGTGTTCACAAACGCATGATCTTACAGTTAATGATGGATGACCCCTGAGTAAGTATAGGCCTTGGTCACTTCTCTTGACCTAACTTTTTTTTGTTCCCTTCTTGTCATAGCTTATATTTTATTTTAATTTAGTAGGCTTGTTCTAAAAAATATCTCTAAGATGTGATTCCTATTGCAAAATCTTGCCATCCCTTTAAATTGCTACCGCAAGTTATTTCCTTCTCAAAGCCTGTTATTATGTGTAAGCTGCCACTAATCAAGGAAATGTCTTATTCTTTCTAATTCCAAACTGGATTAGAAATCCTTCTTGTGAGTTTGAAACAGGATATTACATAAAATATCGGTATACTAGAAAAGGCAACCGCGCAGCAATGCTTCTGCTTCTGACCACGATGTACTGGTAACTTTGTTACGACGGTCTGTAGAAATTCAAAACACACAGAAGTGAAAAGTTATTCTACACAGGCAGGAAACAAAACCCAAATAATCTTCAAGTGAATTTTTCAAGAAAATATTTAAATTAGCAGTAAATTATTTATTGAAATACAAAACCTGGCTGAAATCTGTTACAACATGTAGTATTTTTGTAGTACTGTGTAAATTTGTCAAAAAAAAGATGATTTTGTGTAAGTCAAAACAATATTTATGTACGGTTTCATAAATACTTTGGAGACTACTTCTTCAGTATGAACAATTATTCTCTCTGGAAAGACTTAGTAGACTAGAGATACTTACAAATGTCTTTTCCAAGAACAAACTGAACATACATTTATTGCTACTGGCTGACCAATTCTTCTGAAAATTCTCCGGGGCTGTGGAAGACCTTTGAGATATTCTCCCAGTTTTGCTGCTTAGCTTCCAGATGCGGTGGAGGATGGAGGATTCTTTTTTTCCCCACTATTACCAGCTTTCTCCTCCCCAGACTCCTGTCACCCAAAAACTGCAAAGCCATGGAGATTATTTATTTAAATATTAAAGCTAATCCTACTCAGAGTGGAATTAACTGCTGTGAAAGCCCCTGATCAGCAGCCTGGTGTCTGTGCAAGGACAGGAAAATCTCTGATAAATTAAAAAAAAAATCTTTATTTCCATAAGTCTGTCTCAATTAGGTTAAAGTAATAGAATTTCTCTTACTCTCTTAGCACATTGAACTATCCTTTAAAGCTTTCCCTTTTTAATTCTCTCTCCCTCTTCCACCTATCCCTAGACAAAAATGAAAGAAAGAAAAGAGAAAAGAAAGCCTACTTTAACAAATATAAAAATTGCATTGTGCATAATTGGAACCATGCTTTTCAGCTGAGGAACGCTTACCTCCTCACCACCCCTTGTGAGATGCCTGCCCGTGCTCCTACTACCCTTGGCTTTCTGCCCAAAGTATCTTTTTAATATTTCATGTGTCTCCCATCTGGTGGACTATGTTCTAGTGTCAGAGGAAATGGACTTAATGATCTGAAGTTAGGTGGCCATTTCTCACTACATATGGGTATTATAAATTGGTCTGATAATATACTGAAGGATTATTCATTAATAACTACCTAACTTTTCTTTTTCAGCATACTGTAAGATTACTCCACTAAATGCTACAACCCACATCTGGATTATTTTTTTTACAATCAAGATTCTATATTTATCTGCTCTGAAGTATATTTTTAGCCCATATCTTTTGTCAGTTAGAGAATCTGTGTGCCTTTAGACCTATTTCATTCTTCCCTGCCATTTGCCATATTTAGATAACTGGCATTTCCATGCTACTACTTATTCTTTCAGGGACTGTCACGCTAGTGCTAAGGTTTTGCTGACGAACTATGGTATAAATTTTCTTGCCTGTTAATTAATACCAAGCATTATATTTTATGTCCAGTTCAGGATGAAATAGGATTTCCACTTCCTACAAGATAGGTCAAGGATATATGGATTTTAGAAATTAGAGACAGGCATGCATGCAATCTGCATAAAAATTATATTCCCAGGAACAAATTTCCTGGTGGTAAATTATTGGCTGAATATATCAGTACAGATGGCTCTCTAAAATGCAATAATGTTAGGCATGTGTCACCATGATGTGGGAACTCATTCAGAACTGGAAGACTGCAGCACTGGAATAAATAGATATGTAGCTGAAATTACAGATTGTGGAATACAGGATGGGTGCAGGCTGCTGCTGTTGCTTGGTACTGAGGCTCTTAGTTTCCTTCCTAAGAAGCATAGCTCTCTGTAGGCATTTTGTTATGTACTTGTTGCAATTTCAGCTCTTAATTACCTAGTACTGGGGGGTTTGGGGGGGGTGCGGATCAGAGTTTGGCATAGCCAAGAGCTAATGCTTGAGGTCCGTCATCATCATTACAAGCAATAAGGAACCAAGCCAGATGGCTTTGTCAGCCTGTGGTCAGAAGCTAAACTTGCACCGGGGTGTAGCATAATGCCTAGCTGGGTGCTGGCAGCTAGTGGCATGTGTCATGCAGTCGCTGGTTACGGCAGGCAGAGTAACCGCGAAGGCATGCCTTGTGATCAGAAAGAATGGGTCTTCCCTGGTATGGAGGCATGTGTCCAGCACCAGGCAGTAGGATTTTCTGTCAGTGATGCTTTCTGTTATGAAACAGAGGTCTTGAGACAGATTCGATCTGAATAGCCTAAATACTGGGATGAAGTTGGATGAGGTGGTAGATGGTTATACAAGATTAAAGAACTACAAAAAGATCCTGAAAAATTATTGAAATTGGGCGTGCAGATGCACTTGCACAAAAAGTAGGGAAAACTATCAGTTGGTGAGAAGCTGTTCAGAGATATTACCGACCCCATAAACTCGGTCAAGAACAAGAACACTTTTACTGATCTCTCTGCCTGTGGAATATTTCTTTTTGCGTGAGCAAATCTAAAATTCAAACTAGACCAATCGGTCTATTGAGGAATATGGGAAGTGTTAATGCAGGTCAGTGTCTTTCCAAGCAATCAGCATTTAGTAGCTATGAAGTCCACTTTTGTAACTGTTTTATCTTTTCGTTTCAGAGAAAAATAAACTGCAAAGTATTGTGGCTATCTCAGATTTTGAAGAAATTGCTTTCAGTTACTAGATTGAGAATCTTAGGTTTAAAAGTATAATCCTTGCAAAGGCTAGAAGTGAAGACACAAAATCAGTGAAGCACCTTAAATGGAAGAGGAAAAGCAATTCTTTCCTCACTCTCCATATGTTTGTGTTTTGAACACTGGTTTTAGTTCTGTGTTGGTAGCCAAAGAGATCCAGTTTTCACTTTGCATTTTTGCTTCTTAGCACAGCACTTTAGGCATCTGTAAATGCTGTGAACCCCATAAGCACAGAAATAACTCATGGTTCTGAAGGTCAGTAGTGAAGCAACGGCTTGAAATCTTGAAAGGCCTACTTTAAGGGCCATATGACAAATTTTGAGTTTACAAGAAGCCCTCTGAGATTTTTCAGTAAAAATGAATAATGGGACACTTACAGCTTTTAGACTTTACTGCACTCCATGCTCTTCAGTGACACCACACAGTTGGTCATGATTTGCTATAAGCAATGTAATGATTTTACTTTAATTATTTTCTATTGAATTTTTGTACTCTTCCTGTGCTACAATAGAATTAAAAAAGGAAGAGAGATCAGACCTTGACAGCTGTGCCATTCTAGTACTTGCACAAAATTTCTCAATTTTTTTACTCTTTCAAGATGTGTAAAAGTCTATTTGTGTACAAAGGGGAATGATTCCGATGAACAGTAATTTTTTTTCTAATTTTGTTTATCATATGTCCTAAAAGCACAAAGCAAAAGAAGCAAGGAAGGCACATGATACGTACATTGCCATAATGGTGGGGTACATGGTAAAGGACCTAACTTGTCCGTAAAATAGCTATTAAGCCTAAAAAAAACCTGAGGACTATGGATTTTCTTTGCTTTCATTTGAATAGTGATCAAAGAGGAAATGAGTGGTGTTTCCTTTGTACACACTTATAAAAGACTCTAATATCCTTATGCCAAGTTGTCTTCCTTAATACTGTTTAAATACAAAAGCTCCCTAAAGTACAAAGATCAGACTATTCTCTCTGTAGCAGACTAGTTAGATATGTTATTTGTAGGCCTGTCAATAGATGCTGAAAATACAGATATTTGCCATCAAGTTCAGCTCCCAGTGACAGATTCACGCAAGTCGTGGGCATCTAAAGTGTTGCACGGAGAGCAGAATTTTGCTATTCAATTTTGCCTAGAGCAAAATTTGCATTTTGGATTAATATAATTTTTGGAAAGATCACTAAAGATGTTTTAAATTTTTTTTAACATTTAACCAAGGAAAAAGTCCTGCCAGAAGATGAAACTTCTCTTGTCTTTTTTCTCCCTCCTAAGACCTGTGAAGGTTTGTTCTTGGAATGTAAAAGCATAATATGAAAATCTGAGAATTCATGGTGTATCTGGGGAATAGCAATTATAATTGCTTTTCTCACTGTCTCTTCTTGTATGGGCATACTTGTACATGCATCTGCTAAATATGGTACATGTATTTCACTCAGATGAGAAACCAGGCTGACCTTCATAACCATGCGTACTTATGTTCTGCCTGAGGATAAATACATTTTCTTTAGTGCTCTTGGAAGAGTCTTCTATTTAGTTAGGTAAAGACGATTCATGCTGTAAGAAATAAGCAATTTTGTTTTCATATCAAAGTCTTTTTTTTAATGAGTAAGGAAGGGAGATTATTCAGTGCAAGAAATCTGCAGTTAGCTTTTCATCTTAAATGTGGGAGTTGCTCTGTCCTACAGATTTTTTTCCCAATTTTTCAACTTAGTAGTACTTTCACGTGTTGAGCAATAGAAGATTAAATACCACTCTGATTTCCTCTATCATCAAAAACATGTCATATTAGATTTTATTTTCTTACGCAGTTTTTAATTCTAAGAATGGGATTTACATTGAGTTGGGAGGCTCTAATAAATTTGAAATGTGTCAAACCCCATTTACTACTACTACTACTACTAAACCACCACTATTTTTACTCATCTAAATATGTTCCTGATTTATAAGAGCTGCCTCCAGAACAATTTCTTAGTTGGTCTTCTAGTTGGATTAAGTCTTATTAGATGATTGACTTCATGTCAACTGAGAAGTGGTCAAAATGTCTTTTATGGGACATGGGCATTTTAAAGGTTGTTTTCAGAACTATCAAATGTCTCTCAGAAAGGGTAGGACTTTTAAAGAGGGCTTTGAAAGAGCTTACACTTTAAACAGTGATGGAACCAAGAAATTGCTAAAAATATGCAAATGTAGAAAACTAGAAATCTGTGCTTGCACATGCCTTTTTTCTTCTCAGCATGCACACGTGCCCACACAGAAGCACAAACTGCAGACTGCATCCTCACCTGCTATAAACCTACATCATTTTCAAAGCGGCTGGCACTACGTTGCTACATCTATGATGGCAGTTTGAAAAAGCTTAGTAACACCCTCTCCATACAACAGCATAAGACATACTGAAGGAAGAGAGGAAGGAATATAAGGCTGCTGCATCTGGTCCGAAGCAGACTTCTTCTGCTTCTTTCATTCCAGAAACAAAAGACGTACTCAGATGTAACCCCGTATTTCCATTAGAAGTGGCCATTTCAAATTGGGAAGTGTGAGATTCCACTGAAAGACAAATTTGTAGGAAGAAGGAAACAACTTCACTGCATTATTCTGAGCTTGGCTGAGATATTTGTAGATTTATCAAAAAAACCAAACTGTATTTCCCTACTTACACTAAAGGGCTCTGTGATTTCCTCTTGGCTTTTATGGGCATTTTGCCCAACGACAGGATAGGGCTCTGAGGTATTTAGTGCAGAATGAAGGCTAATTAAATTGTTGCATGTTGACATGCTATAGACTCCAGTCCAAAACCATTCTGAAACGTTTACTACATTACTGATTTATTTTCCTTGTGGGCACAACTCTCTAACTGCTTTTTAAGCTCATAGCTGCACTGAGTGACTGGTAACTGTATCTGTATAGCTTATGGGACATTCTGCTATATTATTCCCCACTGTTCTGGTGACTTAGTGCACATCAGGTTCTAACACATCCATTCTTATTTTTGACAAATTATTGCAGCCATTCAGGTTGGTGGATTTTCCTAAAATTGTTTGGCTACCACATTGGGAAAAAGAAAGAAATCCGTGATTTGTATGATACTGATGCCTCCAGAGCTCTTGACTCAGCAACCAGAACAGCAAACAATTCATGACAAAAAGAATTTCCTTGTCCCAAAACATGTCATCCAAAATTGGTAATAATCATCAAAGGTAAACCTTTTTATGCTCATTTGATAGCAACTACATGTTTTATACTGTAGCCTACCCACAATGTTTTTGTTTTCATAGGTGGAAGACAATTCTGCAGTGACTATTTCTGTCGGAATCATAATGCCACATACCAGTGAGTAGTCCAATTACTTGTCTCCACTGATATTCATAGGTATTCCAGAAGAAGATAAAATTACCCTACAGTGCCTTTTTTGACACAACTTTGCAAACCTTTCATCCTCAGAGAATTCTTTTCTGACCTTATTTTATGCCCTAAAGTGCAGGGATTGACAGTTGTCATTTCAACGTAATAGGTGTAAGTGAAAAAACTTTTAATTCACACCACAGTGCAACTTTTCCCTGAAAATGCTTTTTATGTCAGTAGCATGCTTTTTTTGGTTAGCCAATGCAGTAGGAAAACTGTTCTCAGATTGACATTTTTTTGCCTTTTAATCTCTACATTTTCAAAAGCAGTGGGACACAGCTGGGTCAGATCAGACTGGTTTGTCCCCAGTTTAGTTTGGGCTCTGATCTGGGCAGCTGACCTCAGTACTCCTTGAATCATGCTTTAGAAATGGTGTCCCATCTGCAGAAGTCCAGATGATGGGTACGCATGCTGTAGAGAATCTGACCCTGTGAAATCCAACAGGAGCTGCTCCTTGCTGGTAAGGACAACTGGAGGAATAAAAGGCCACCTTACAACTCATAATATGCATATGGTCCGCTTCTCAGAGACAGCAAACGGAATACCATAGGTTAATCCGTTCTTAGTCCCCAGGCATTCAAAAATGTATCTCCCAATTCTAAACAGAGTACCCCAAGCAGTAAGGAATAAGCGACTTCAAGTCAAGAAGTACGGCGCTTTCCTCGTTACTTTGTGAAATCCTTCAGTGACGGCGAAGAGTATAAGATTCATTGATCTTCATCGGTCCAGGCTATAGGTCCCAGATACATTTAATTTTTGTTGGATTTACAGATGTCATTGTAGCCAGTTATATGTGCTTGATTTATGAGCAGATCATCTATATAACTTTGGAGGTTACCATGACATTTTGGGGGCATTGCATTAACTAGCAAGGGCCAGAAATCAATGGGAGAGTGACTGTGGTCAAGGATGCCAGACTGATTTAAGGGACAAGAGAAGAATAAAAATGGTTGAGCAGACCTGACATGAGTTTCCAAAATAGCTATTAGCCAATGGTGTGTTGCTGTAGCAGCCTAACGAAATTCACAGCGTTTTCCAGAAAGTGAAAAAAAAGAGCATTTCTTTCAGAAGACAGAAATAGCTAGAGTGCAACAGAAATCTGGATGATGTAAATCCCTTAAACTGAGGTGTATCCAACAGCACAAGACATGTTGAGGCCCAATCTGAATCAGAAACCACAATTTGCCAATTCATACGCTCTCGGAGAACGAGTCTGTCATACAAGTCAGTATGCCAGCAATGTTTTGGCTCATGACTCCCTGTTGCCAGCAGAAGCTGTGGTGTGAGGTGCGGGACCTTCCCAGTTCCAGAATGTACTTCTGGCCTTGGTTCATGTCGTAATTGACCTTGCACTGCTACATTTGCCGGTGTGCAGCTGTAGAAATGCAGGCTGAATTAAACTGAACGGAAAAATTGGGCAAACACAATAAAGGAAAGAGTGAGGAAATGTGTTTTTTTGATAATAGAATAGAATAGAATAGAATAGAATAGAATAGAATAGAATAGAATAGAATAGAATAGAATATTATATTTCAGTTGGAAGGGACCTACAATGATCATCTAGTCCAACTGCCTGACTACTTCAGGGCTCACCAAAAGTTAAAACATGTTACGTTGAGGTGCTTTTTTGGGGGAGAACCTGGACTAGGACAATCTAAGCTCTCTCATGTGGGAGGCAAATAAGACTGTTGGCAAAGGCAGTGCATGTGAAGTTCCCTCTCTAGGCTTCAGTGAGGCTTTTAGCACAGTGCTACATACATGTTTAGTTTTAGAGTTACCGGATGGTATACAGAGATGAGGCAGGTGTATAGCATTGATTTTTAGATAGCTTCTTAGAAAAGTAGAGGAAATCTGCATGCAGCAAAATTCTACTCTGGCAGCACAACATAAAAATAATTTGCTTTCTGTATGCAAACAAATTTAAATCCTTATTTTGCAGTATTAAAAACAATGTAAAATGAACAGTTAGCACAAATAAGTCTCCTTATTGCTCAGTGGACTCCCAGCTACATGTGATAAAGAATGTAGATGCCCATATGTTTAGATGCTGCAAAGTGAATATTTAGCCAACTGGTCCCCAGAATAGAAGCAAAAATCTGAAGTTAAGTGCTTGGGACCTTCAAACAGTACACAGGCATGTTGAAAGGGCTTGTTAAAAACCCCCTCATAGCTAAGCAGAGACCTGTCTAGAGCTAGCTAGTTGGAAACACTAAGCACAGGGCACGGCTTTAAATTTGTCCATCTTGTGAGACGCGGCACCCATGGAGGTAGCCCTGTTCCCCCGGGGTCTGCTGAGGTAGAGGGTCGTGAGAGGAGGGTTGATGCGGATGGCAGGCATCCCTGCCAGCAGTGCGATGGGAGGAGAGAGCGCTGCACTTGTGGCATGAGGAGTGAGTCACAAGTTCAAAGCTAAAATGTTGCAGCACAAGCGAAAGCAGAAATCTCCCCTGGGAAAATGCGCTCTGCGCTGCTGGTAGCTGCAGGAGGCAGCAGGAGAAGTGAATCAGGTGCTTTGGCTGCATGAGCAATTGTGTGGGGCAGCCTTCCCAGGGACCCTGCACCTCCAGGCTCCCGATCTTCTGCTGGTTTAGTGCCTTGATGCTTCCTCTGCTTTTCACACTTTTGGGTGCTGTGTGAGATGCCATAGTGCTTCACTGGTGCCTGCTGGCAATCACAGAAGGATGCAGCCATAGCAGCAATTTCTTAATTGCTATTCTCCTGTGGTCACAGCTTGCTAAAATACTCCTCCATCTTATGGGAACAGTGGTAGTCAGATTTGGAAAGGAAGTCTGTATGGTTTTGCAGGAGCTTGCAGCTAATAAAATGATAATAAGGAAACCAAGAGAGAAAGATGACTACAGTTCTGACTATTTGATGACTAATCTGGTCAATGTGGTAAGACAGACATGATTTGTGGATTAAGGTCAGTGGTAATGATAACTGAAAAATAAAGCTAAATTGACTGTATTTTCGCAATGAGAAAGAGGAAACATTGATGGTGGCATTCAAGAGTCACAAAATGTTCTTGTAGCATAAAAACGTATTAATAATGTGCTGGCTGTATTGTGACTGCCAGCTTCAGGTGATGCACAAGTGGCTCTTTGAGAGGGGAGTGTCTGAGCCCCAGATCTCAATGCAATTGCCGTAAACCACAAGGAACAGATATTTACCATGTATACAACAACAGCACCATCCATACCTATTCAACATCTTGACTCCAATAATTGTTATCAACAATGATCACCTGTCTTGCTAAATTACCTGTTTCTGGAAAATGTGGAACAAATTGTATTTGAAATCAAAATATGATTAAACAGTCTGTTCTGTAAGTTTAAAATATAACTGTCTCTGTGAAAAACTGGAATATTTTATGTTTACTGAAAGAAGTCCTTGAAACACTCAGATATATACGAAAAGCCAAGCTGGTCTCAAGAAATCTCCAAGATACAATCAATTTACATTGAACTCCCAAGCCATATTGAGCATTGCACTGCTTCCTTCCAATCAGAGGTTATTCTACAGAGCATAGAGGCTAGATTTCTAGTTTCTTAGATGTCTGCTTCCCACTGATTTCATAAGAAACATCTGTAAGTCTTGATTTCAAAAGGACATCAGCACCTACGTGCTTCAACCAGCATGGTTCTAAATTTCCTGCACATAAAAGCTGTGAAAGCATTGAGAAACAAACCCAAACTCCAACCGCTCTGCAAAATCCTTTTGAAACATTCATTTTAGGTCTTTTAATAAATAATTACAGAGAAGTAACATGCCAGAACCTGATAACCTGCACAGGTGACTGTGTCAGAAGCAACCTGCTGAATATCCAGGCTTTTGCCACCTATTTGAACAGCATAAACCCCACAAATTGCTACTTATTTTCCTATAATTCATGCTACATTTTCTTCAGATTGAGAAGGAGAAGGTTTCTTAACAGAAATCATTTTATTACAGTTGTGAACAAGTATTGGTAATTTCATGGCATTAATGTAGTTTTTATGAAGGCACAATATATATTCTGGCAACTCTTCTGTTAATGACTATTGGATTATGCCATTAAAAAATAAAACCCACCGAAGGCCAGACTTTTGAGGTGAATTTGAAGTGGAAACACACACTCACCTTATACCTTTGCCCTTTTGATGAGGCATATATTGTTAAATGTAATTTCTGTTTCTTCCTTCAGTTAGACTAGTTTTTAATACTGGGGAAATTTGGCTGATTTCAATCAAATGTGTATAAAAAATTCGCATCACGTATGTCCACACGTTGTGAAAAAAATCTTCATCTACTGCATATTCAAGACTTTGTATACCGAGATAAGTTAGGACAAGAAAGAAATTTGCAGGACCTACAAAACTATTCCAGGCAGTTGGTAATTAGATTTATACTCTCAGACGCGGGGGGAACGATAAGCTCTAGGCATTTTGAAGTCATTCTGTAGGGGTCAACATCCTACTGCTTTGGTGCATATGCATGCATGAAACAGACTAACAATGCAGTAACACACCAAAGAAAAATGTTATGCTAGATCTTTTCTTTTTAATTACATTAAATAGTTATATGAGCATCTGCAGGGATTTTTTTTTAAATGTAAAATATTGAGAAATCGGTTTGTTTAAATGTTAAGCTGTTCATAGGAAAGTAAGACCCTGGAGGTTAGAGAAAGTGTTGTCGCTCAGATCTGTTCTCCCAAAGAACAATTACCGTAGTCATTAGTGTGCCGCGCTCCAGAATTTAGTCTGACATTAAATACTACTTGAAATGTTCGGAAGACAGTTAAAAGGTAGGGATGGATCCTTTTCTCATATAACATGTGCTGAAAATCTTCCCCGTGCATTCAATCATCTGGCTTCACAAATCCTAGTGGTACTCTTCTGAAGCTGTTATGAACATATTGGTTGCATATTTCATTTGTTTCTGGCAAGAATAATTAGATGAATGCTTAATTAGGAGTGATTTTCTTTCATGAATCATGGCCAGCTGACTGAAGGGTTGATGACAGTCCATAATAACCAATAATACATATATCAGAACAACTCTGACTAGCTAGTATAACAAAATTATAGGTACTTTAGAAATAGCCCAGCAGAAGGATAAATCCTCAGTCAGTATAAATCAAAGATTCACTGAAGTTGATGGGACTATTTTATTAGAAATCTCTTAAGAATCTGGGCAAATTTATTGAAATATACTTCAAAAAGCTTTCTGCTTCATTATGCTCTCTGGCTTGGATTCAAACCTGTGTGATGCGAAATGCATCATTCCCCCTCAGGCCGCTAGCCTCTCCCTGAACCCAACTTGCTTTGTCCAGCCATTCCTATTCCTTCAGTCCTCTTCATCTCCCCCACCCTGCGATACATTTCCTCCATTCACCTGGGGTGAGGTGTATCAGGACCCCGCATGTCAGGGAGGAAACCCCAACTCCTTTCTCCCCTGTAGCTGAATATGCCTCTGGGGGCAGCATGGCCAGGACAAACTCACCCTCTCCACTCCAGCTTACTGTCACCTTGCAATGAGCATCATGTGGCTGGTGGGAGGCAGGCTAGCTGTCCATGAAATGACACAGAACATCTTCTGAAGAAGGGCCCTAAAGCTACCTGTGATGAGGGCAAGCATGATCTGCGGGCAGCTGAACCTCTTCGGTCCCTGTACGGGGGTGCTCGTACACTTTGTGTTACACTCATGTACTGAAAATGGCCGACATCTTGTCAAAATCAATTTTGTCTGCATTTGATGCATTTGTCTGGCATAACTAATACGTTCTATGCCTATGTCATTCAGGGATCTTTCATAACCCGTTTTTTATGTAAGCACCAAGTAAAACATGTTTTCTGTAAGCTGGAAGTTTTATGTTCTTTTGTGACGAAAATTCAGTTATTTTACAGTCCACAGTTTTTCCATCAATTAACCTTACTAGTTAGTCAGACCAATAAGTACACATTTGTTCCCAGTCATTACCAATTACTCTGGACTGTGCAACACTTGCTTGCTGTGGGGTATGAGCAAGGAAACAGCAATTAACTGAGATAGTTGCCGCTTTCCCTTGCAAGATAAAGAATAGGATTATGCTCTTTTGATAAACTAATAGACTTAAATCAATTTAATGTATTTAATAGGAACCCTTGATAACAGGAAGACACCTCAAAGCCTTCACTGTGAACTTTTCCCATTACTTCAAAACTGCAGACAATGAAGATAAATGAAATTGCTATTAAACTGTTGTAATAGAAAGGGTAGAGGATGAAATCTGCCTAGAATCAAAGACTAAGCTGAATGATCATTTTCTAATTAGTGATCATTATAATTCTTCTGACATCTGCGGAACGCTCTTCAAACTTTAGCTCTCCTGTGAGTTAGGCAAGTGGTATTATCTCCATTTTGCAGACCTTGAATACAACCCACGCTAAACTTGAACCTGCTCTTTGCCTCAGAGGGTCTTTGACTTTTCCCATCCGACATGTTTAATATCAGATCTAATGAAAGCTGTTAGGGTGGCAAAGGCAAGGCATTGCTCCCTTTTGCAGAATCTGTTAAAGAAACGGAACCATAGTCTGTTGCAACTTCATGGGCTTTTGCAGCTTTCAAGCAGTGACACGTTTGGCTTAATAAGATCAGTTGTCAGAGATACGTCTTGACCAAGAGCTCAGAGCCTACAGCAGGATTTAAGTGGACTGTGAATCCTTCCACCAAAAAAAAACCTTTTTTTCAATGTTCACCTGGAATTTGACACTTTCTTATGGACTGTCTCATATACTGAAGGGATGAGTACCTCACAAAGAAACCAACTGTAGCTCCTGTGTTTTAAATTGCTGCTGATGCTCTCTCTATCTGCTTTAAACAGTCATCCAGCTAGTGGGATTTCAGCTCCTTTCAGCAGAAGTCCATGCTTCAGTCTGTCTCAAGCAGGCAGGACCACAGGAGATTTTGGGTAACTCACTGGCACATCCCCTCTTACAAAACAATGATTTCCAGCGTAATCCAGCTGGATAGCATAAAGCGAGACAGGAGTTGATACTACATGCCTAAGGCATTAGTGGTGAAGACCTGAGATCTAATCTGTGATTTCAAAATTCTATCTAGTCCTTCACACAATCTGAAATGTAGACAAAAGTTACCTGTAGGTGCCAGAGTCCGCATGTCCACTGGTCTGTGGATTTTGGGTAAATAGAAGTGACTCCTTGAAGTCTCACCTGATATGACTGAGGCCTTGGGAAAGAGTGTCTCTCCTCTCACATCTCAGTTTCTTTTCTGTCACTACCCAAAGTGACATCTGTTTTGGATCCTACTCGGAGCATCTCAAGGGCCCAAGCACTTAAAGTGGGGCTACATTTCACTCAGTCCCTTCTTTTTGTATTTATTTGTTAACTGTGAACCTGTTACAGGACCTTTAGGCTCCTGTAGGAGCCTGAAGCTGAACTCACAACTCTAACATCTAGGATGAGTAGCCTGATATTCAGAAATACTGGCTGTTCATTTTACTCTGCAATACTCTATATAATTGCTCTAGTTTATTCATACGTCTGTTTACTACTGTTTACTGAAACAATTTTCTCCTCCTTCCTTTGATTTGCCTAGTGGCTGTTTCTGTTTCAGTCTTTCTAACAGTTGGCCAAATGCTGTCTGCTTGTACAAAGTCCTTTTATTCAGTATCAAGTTCCGGCAGAATCAGGAAATTTACCCAATACCCTGTAACACTAAATACAGTGCCTTGTTCCTCGCCCATTAAATTGGGCTAGGAGCAGTTTGCTACTTCATCGAAGTTTTGTGAAGGTTAATAAACAAATATACTAAACAACTCAAAGTTCATGGGTTAATACTAAATAAGAATCACTGCAACGGATAAAAACCTAATACACCAGTCTGAAGGCTGGAACAAATCCAGGAAGAGGAGTGCTGTGACAAGGCTTCAGTTCAGAGCAGAAGGGTGAGAAGGAGGAATACAGAGCTGTATTTAAACATTTGTGGAAGGGTATCTCATCCCATGAATTGACAAAACTGTTGCCATGTGAAAATGGGCAGGAACTGTATTTACTAGGTTTTGCTTCTTGTCATCTGCAAAAGAGGTGAGTTAGGTAAGCTCCATACAGTGATTTATAGCTTATGCTTAATTTTGTTTTTCGTAGATGATGGGCAAGGAGGAGGGAGGGCTGAAAGGGAGAGCAGTCATCTAAAATACAAACAACCAGAACAATTACATAGCTTTATAAGGTTAACCTAGTTCTGCCTTCAGACAGGAAGGAGGCAAAAGAACTTATTTATTGCCTTAGATTGCCTCTGTCCACAAATCTCAAGCACACTTAACTCCACCCTGCCTTCTGGGCAAAAAGTAACTGGCATGAAGTACATAAATTTAAAGCTTAAGTAATCACATGTTAAGGTAAGCCCAGAAAACACCCACTGGTGGGGGTTAATTGCTACTACACGTTATTAAGAGGAGGGCTTGCTCCCATAAAACCGTAAAGCCTTGCTTCTCGGGGGATTGGGGGGGTGTTGTGGGGTTTTGGGGGTTTTTTTGGCTTTTTACAGTAAGTACTTTTTGCGCACACTAACCTGGGAAGAAGCATGTCTGAATAGTGAGCTTGAACAGTTACACCTCCCATGCAACAAAGGAGACACTGGTGTTTCTTCAAGCTGCTGCTGAAATACTGTTTCAAATTCTCTGAAATAAAATGCTTTAGCTTAAGGTGTCCAAGTAAATTAATCTTCTTATGGCCACCTTTCCCCAATGCCAGTAGAAATACAAATATGTATAAATAAAGCTGGTGTGATTCGAAAGGCATGGTTGCTAGGTAGCCACTGTCATGATAGTGAAGGTACCAGTGAAACACAGAGAGGTAAGTCCCTCATAATTGCAGAGATCCATTTTTCATTTTCCTTGAAAATGAGACTTTTTTGTCTATACAGATGACAAGATCACCAGCCCAGCAGGAAAAAGTCTGCGGAAGAACACAAGCAGAAGGCTTTATTGTGAATCCCTGCAGAGACACAAAGATTTTCAGATGCTTCCGAGAAGTGGGTGGGGAAATGGGGGAAGGAGCCCCTGCACTTTAATTATGGGAGGATGGTTAGGTGTAACAACAATGGGTGGCAAACAAGCACTGCTTCTAACTGTCAGTGCTACATGTTTACTGGTAGTAACTGATAGAGCAAGAGTGAAAAATCACCGAAGCACAAATCTGATTGCTCTCGTTTCAAGCCCTGTAGGAGCAGTTCCGGCCTGTGGCCCTCACATAAATCCTAGCTGTTGAGGTTCTCCTTTGCTCCTCTGGACAGCAATGGTGTTAAAAGACAGTGAGGCACCTGACTGTGAAAAGAAATGCTGCTAACTAAGTCACACTTTAACTTGAGCCTTTTCTGGGCTCTTTGGTGTAAATGGGTAACAGTCAAACCACAAGTTGACTGGAAATCCTTTCTCTGTTTAAAAATCATGTTAAGTGCACAGGGCTGGGAATATGTGAAATCACTGCAAGCTATTTACTTTGGTCCTGCTAAAGTCCTCCTTGGGGCACGGGCTAAGTATGCTGGGGCTCTGTCGAGCTACAGAACTCATTCTCTGGACATGGGAAGTATTCTGCTCATTGCACTGAAAGGGAAATGAGATACAGGGGAGATCAATTGGTTTGCTCATAGGTAGAAAGTTTGCAACTACACCAGGAACTGAAACGAACCCCAGAATGGATCTTCTAGTAGAAGCAATTATTTCTATTTATTTACAGTTAGTGTGCATGTCACATTTTATGATATGTTCTTAAGAGATGGCTACTTCTTTAAACATTTACCGACTGAAACAATAAACCATAATTGCTCTGATAAGGAACTCCTTACTTCGCAATTTGCGTCAAAAAAATCCTGCCCTGTCTCCTGGAGTGTGAAAGATTCTGTCAGATTTCATCCACAGGACAGATAAAAGCAATATACGAATAGCAAGTACAAGGAGTCAGGGATGCCTTTGCAGAGGTGTGCTGCAAATGTTACCACATAGTCCAAGCGCGAGATGTCGATTACTCCACAGGATGGAGCTATCAAATATTTTGTCTTTACAATTCATGACTTGCTACAGATCCAAGAGAGTCATAATATATACAAAGTGTTTTCTCGGGCTCTTAAGTTGGTGGGGAAATAAAAGAGCCGTATTTTAAGCAGCTGAAGGTGTACACCGTAGGTCTGGGGCACTGTGTGAAACTCTGCATGAGCAGTCTGAGATTCTGAAACTTGCTGTTCATCATCCTCCAAACCAGCAGGTCACACAGCAAAGACTGAAGGCTTTGCAGGAGGGAGACTTAAATCTTGGGCTTCAACTGGACTTTCAAAGATTTCCCATGCAGCGGATCTTTTTTTTTTTTTTTTTTTTT
>Ga0065711_1032835_pt1 | contig 26595 bp, 13 predicted proteins | sample Hoacrofraction12_FD_59098 | JGI IMG/M metagenome (GOLD analysis project Ga0065711, IMG submission 59098) | Hoatzin crop microbial communities from Cojedes, Venezuela - Epithelial fraction 12 v2 (version 2) | ecosystem: Host-associated > Birds > Digestive system > Esophagus > Crop | place... | reverse complement strand
GGTCTGTGGGTTTGGGGGTGTTCACCCTGCGTCCCCCCCCAGCTGGTGCACCATGATCAGCGAGACGGCCGGCTGTGCCAGGCTGCCGCAGCCCTCCGGCCCCCTCCTCACCCCGGGGGTGGAAGCGCAGTTTCCAGCGAGCACGGGGTGAAGGAAAGGCTTGAAACGGGGCTGGGGGCTCCGAAAGGCAGAAAGAGTTCCCCAAACCTAACAACTCCGCGTATAAACCTCACATATTTGTAAATAAAGCTGTTTTCCAACATTGAGAGCTGCAGGATGGGAGAGGGGAGGTTTCCCCCTCCCTGCCCCCAGAAGTCAGCCGCAGCCTCAGGGACGGAGCCTGTTCTACGCAGCGAGGATCACACTGCTGGAACAGCACGCGCTGCCTTGGGCCCGCGTACAACAGAAGCAAGTCCCCTCCCTGGTTACACAGGGTACGTTATTGTACAATGCACAAGTTGTAAATACCCTTTTATAACAAACATCTTCAGCAGACTGAGGTGATAAAAGTAGCTGCAGCGCACTGCACCAGGCTCAGAGCTGTTGGAGTTTGGAATTGCTTTCAAGTTACAGTCTGGGGAATCTTTTAATAAAGCAATTATTCACCTTGTTTTCCTTGCTCAAATGGGGGGGGAAGAACACCAGTTGTAAAGATAAACAGGGTGTGTGAAATACTTCAAAAACAAGTTCAGTCAGGCAGACTTTATACCCAACAGGGGGAAAAAAAATAAATGCAGAGAAGCTGCTGTAGTGAGTTTGGGAAAACCTGCAGCTCTACAATGCCGCACACGCGAGGCGACAAACCAAATGGGAACAGGACCTCAAGGCAGCTACACACAACAACAAAAAGGCATCAGATAAGTGTCTGGAGACAGCTACACAGGAAAAGCTATACAAGACATTTCTGGAATTGCATCTACAGAGATTTAAATTTTATTCATACATTTCTTATTTACACAGGCTACCTCTATTAATAGCAAGAGACTGACCTTGACTCTCCTCGTTTTAAATAAGGTTACGAACCACCACGCACAGTCGAACAGAGTTAATACTGTTAGTGTCATGGGTGGCGTGAGTGTGCACCAAGGCAGTGAAACGCCCAACGATTCTACTTTGGAAAAGTATTCGTTCTTCTGCGCATGTGGTTCTTGGCTGCTGCACTTTCAGCTGGAGCAGCTGGCGAGGCTGTATCTGCATAGAACCATACTGTTAATGCCACCACAGACCAGAAAAATGCCCACACGTGCAGGTAAGTAAAAAAGTCTTTTTTTATATATATAAAAAAAGCATTAATTGTTTATTGCACAAAGGAAGATTTAAACTAAACTAATACTGCAGGGCTATGTATCCCTTTCCTTTGTTCAAGCTGTTTAACAGGCAGACTGTCGGCTGTAATTTTGCTCTGTAGTAGCCAATAAATTTCAGCAACAAAGTGCAGTAATTCCACATGCCTACACTACTTTGGATGCAGCATGCTAGCCTTCCTGGGAAACAAAGCCTCTGCGTGCTCATCCCCTGCAGCTGGGAGGAACAGTAAACCCAGGGAGAACTTGCCAACTCAGTATTTCCTCACATAGTAAACAAGGTGCATTTTTTTATTTCAGCCTCCACCCCATAGGTATCTTACATGAAGATCAACCAGCCTTGCCCCAGAGAGGCAAGGGGCAAGGATGTTATTTTCTGGAGCCGCCCTCCTGGGAAGGGCAGCAGGACCACCCCAGGCCGTACCTTCCTTGCAGAGGATTGCCCTCCCCCCCATTTTTGATTCTTTTCAACACAGCCAAATTGGAGATCCCAGAGTGAAACGACCCGATGAACAGACACAGCCACAATACACAGCTACTGAAGAAGAATGAATGACCTGTTTGCCCTCAAGTATGCTCTCACCAAGCATGTGACTTTAAAAAAGCTGGAGAAACCTTATTTTTAAAAATATGTCTGTCATAGTTAGCACAATTTAAAACTGTCATTGCCTTTACAACTAATTCAAAACCCAAATGTAATTAAAATGAATTGGCATTTTCCCCATGGACAGTCATTAGTTGTAATGACTTTGTTTCTGTATTACAATATGTAATCTTTCAGCAGTCTTCCATTTTACCAGAAGACTGTAAAAGAAAGGTCAGGTTTCTTCAGCCATTCAAATAACTATTAGGAAGCAAAATTACCAGAAAAGAGCTTGTTTACATGAGTAAGAGGTGAAGGGTACATAAGAGATAAATAGCTTATAACTTGGGGTACTGCAGTGGAACAGTAGATAAACCCCCTTAGGTAAAACATGGAAGCTTTGCTCCTGTCAATGTAAACATTTTGAGTGTTGCAAGAAGCTAATACAGATGGATGCTCTGAGCTTCTAAACACTTTCTAGCCTAGAGCCTCCACTTTCTCCTTCCTCTCTGACCGCGCTGTAGTGGGTGCCAATCAGTAAGTGATTGGGATAGTTACGTGTGGACCAAAGGCCACCTAGGACCATCAGTTACTGGGAAGAGTTTTTACTTTACTGAGTAAAGACTGTTGTGATCAACTCCTAGCAACACAGACGCTACCTGGAACACACAAGATGCTTTTCTTTGATTGGTATTTGTGTGGGATTGGCAAAAGTCCCTTTCAGTTCAAGGGCGTGGATTTTCTATCTCATTTGCACAACTCCACAATAAAAGCTGCAGCGGGGTAACTAGCATCAGTGGGGTGTACCGGGGGAGATTTCTCTGGCTGCTGTTCAAGATGGAACATCCCCGAGGTCTCACCTCTGTGAGCAATCTTCTGGTTGCTATTACCTGTCCCACTCATGTTAGCCACAAAGAGCTACATCTGAAGCAGCCATCTGCAGAGCTGGGGGTTCAGAGTTCTCCCACAATTTAAAATTCTTCTGTGTTTCCTTTTCAAGTAGAGTCATCCAACCCTTTATTCGGGTGCTCAGAGCTTGACTTGCAGAGCCTGTCCATGATCCCCTGCAGCATAGGCTGAACGATCCCCAAGAGAGGGCGCTGGGAGGAGTCCCCGTCCCAGCAGGCTTCCATCAGCTGCCAGCATTCCTCATCGAACACCGGGAGACGCTCCGGGCGAACTCCTGGAAAACAGAGAGGGACCCGGCTACCATCAACACACCTCAAATCCGAGAGAAACTTTGATGCTCATTCCTTTGGTGCAGGCTGAAGTGACCAAAGCGGACTGTGTGGGCTCTAATGCTCTCAATAGAGGCTTACATCTCAGCAGTGCCACCGAGACATCTGTGGGAGCGTTGCTGAAGTCGCTCAGGAGATCACACACACTCCCAGAGGATGGCCAACACATTTAGTTTCACTGGAGCCTCCTCTTCGCAACGATTTGGGAGAAAAATGAGCACCCTCACCTACCAGAAAAGTTGTCCCATCCCCCCCCCCACTCATAATGGTGCCTTTGGGAGCAAGTTCAAGGTGAGAACAAGCAGCAAGTGCAGCCTTCTGACCGAATACAAGACTTACTCTTCTGAGTTAATCTTTTTCACATGAGAAGGGGAGAGATTATATGGACAGGAACTAAGGACACAAAGTAGTAGAGCATTCTGATACCGTGACGCAGCATGAAGGATTCAGCTACCGTGTAACACACTGCTACACTAAACCTACACAGGCATAAGAGTACATTTATATTTTGGGGAAAACTCAGTGTTTTACTCAACACCCAGCTTCCCCAGCGTGTTGCACATTAAGCACTTGAATGTACAGATCACCACAGCCTCCAGAAATTGCAAGGGATTACGCATTCTTTAGGGGATCATGCCTGGCGGGTTCTGGGGTCTGGTTTACATCACAAGTGCTGTACTACTTCTCATGGTTTAAGTGGTGTGCTAGCACAGCTCCTGGGATACTACGGCAAGGAGGTGGTTAACGGAAAGCCTTTTTTTATCCCTGCTAATTTTGGTTAGATTTTCAGTAGACTATGTCCAAGTTTAACTAGATAAATGCTACTTTTGAGATTATCCTCTTGTAACTGAAAGGTAAAAATACAAGTTGTATTGCTTCATTGACAAAAATGGATTTCCTTATCTCCTCAGATTTTACTCAAGCATAAAATATCAACCAAAAGAGTTAAAATAAGCCATTTAATACCTCTTCTAACATTATTCCAAAGGTGATCTTTGCTTGCACATCTCTCAAAAGCTTCTGGTAACTTCACATGTCCCGAACAAATGTACCAAAACAGAATGCCAAATGCATAAACATCCACTGAGTTATCGTACTTTCCTGTGACAAAAATACATTTGATCAGCAGGGCAAACATCTCCATCACTGGAAACTGAGCAGTCCAAGAACTAATTTCAGTGTTCCACTTCCTCAAATTAAAACCACAACTTCACTGACAGAAGGCAAGACTTACATGAAGCCTAGTAACACATCAGGAATCATTGTCAAAAGTGAGGTGATAAAAGTTAAGGCCTTCCATTCTCAGAGGATTTACACACTTAACCTGTACCAGCAGTTCCCAAGCTGAGGTTCACAGACCACTGCAGCTACAAGTGCTCAGATGTATTTCAGAGACTTGAACACCAACATTTGTCAGACTATCGGTTCTGTTTGGCTCTGCTGCCCCGGAGTCTGACAGAGCTAACACCAGCCTCTCAGACCAGAAGCTTGGCAATTACTCATTTATAACAAGTTCATCCACTGCATAAGAAAAGACTGAGCACAGTACGGGCTAAGCCAACGTTCACCTCTGCAAGGTCAAGGTCTAGCCTGCTAGTCATGAGTATTTCACTGTTAGAGGTGAGAACCACCTGAACAGCATTTTCTAAATTAAACACAAATAGGGTTGCTTCAATCTGATTGCCATCTCGTCAAAGCAGGGACAGCATCTCAGAGAGACCAAAAGGATTCTGCTAAGCGTGGTATGACCTCCAAGTGCTACTCTAAGATGCTTTCTCAGGAAAAAAGCTTAGAGAGAGCGCCTGCCAGACACACACTGCGTAGTGAATTTGAACACACTCCACATGTTAGTAACAGCTTGGAAATTCCTTATTTGGTATCTATACAAAAAATAGGGGATCCTTTCTGAAGTATTTGCCTATGGAAGCCAAATATTTCCAGCTTCCTAATAACTAATAATTTAACTTTCTAACTGCAAGAGTAGTAATCACTTCAAAGCTTATGAATACCACAGTTCCCTTTGAAGTAACCAAAGATTTCAGACCGAGACTTAAAATACAGAAAAAAATGCCCAGTATGCATTTTAAGCAGGCAGTCTTTTAATTTATTTTAATTATTTTTCCCTCATAAGCAAGTTGAGATATTAATTCAAAGTAATGGCCTTCAAAATTCAAGCCAGAGCGAGACAGTAGTGGATTCAATCAACAAGCATACCTGTAAAGAGCTCAGGAGCCATATGAATGGGTGTGCCTACAATACTGCCAGACATCATGGCTTCTGGTTTGCAGAACCCCAAGTCAGTGATTTTGGCTCGATTCTTTTTGTCAAGCTGTAGAGGAATTCATACACAGGCAGCTGATAACCATACTTCCCAGATTTAGGATTGCATTTGAGTATTAAGGTTTTAAACTCTGTTTACATTTGAAGGGTTGGGCATTTGTTCTTAAGTAAGCTCCTCTGATTACTTGGCTGCTCTCACATTTACCTAGTTAAGCTCAGTTACAAGACACACCTTCACTTGCCTTCTACGCAGAGGGTGTGGTTGTGGTTTAGCAGAACTGGGAACTGGAAGTCATACTTGTAGCTCAAGCTCTCTACCTTAAAGAGAAGTCACTCTACAGCTCCCTTTCCCCTGGGGCTTTCTGCCTGAAAATGAGTTAGGGAAACCTCACTGCAAGGCTTCTTGTGGCTATCGATACCACAAGTGAAAAGACCCTGTAAGAAGAAAGCTATTACTTCACTTGCATTATGCTCCTCCCTCCCACCACAGGGCCTCGTAAGGCTTCAGGATTAGCCAGACACAAAGGTTTTCCTTACCAAGACATTTTTAAGTTTGATATCCCGGTGCACAAGTCCCTGACTGTGAAGATAACGGATTCCTTCAACTACATCCAAGGCAATCTGTAATCGTGTTTCTAATTCTAGCCCAGCCTGAATAATAAACAAACACAGAGTTAATTCCTACAAGTGAAAGTTACTTTTGCTTATTCTCATTTGCCAAAACCACTGAAAACTAAGCCAGCTAGCTTTCTCTTACAGATTAATAGATATTTAGGTGTGAATTTTTTAATGTATATATAAAAACATCTATATACACATACAGATTGTTATTACCTTTAGTCCTGTATAGAGGTCTCTGTGCAACCGTTCCATTATCAGTAAGACAGCAATGCTGGAGCCTCCTCCATAGCCATAGTCTATCACAGAACCATGGAGATGTACGAGCCGCTCATGTGTCTGCAGAGACCTAGAGAAGGTTCAGCACAGAAAGCTCGTCATTTCTATACCCTCCCCTCCACCCCAGGCCGATCCTCATCTCGTAAAGGAAACGCACCCAGCAGCTGCAGCTTTAGCACAATAGTAAGATACACCTACGCCATGTGCCTTACAGTAAAAGCCTCACAGCACCCCACAGTTCTTAGGACCGTAACAATATATGGCTGTCTGATCCAATTAATCTCAAGAAAGCCTATTAAAGGTTATAGTACCAAAGAAATACTGTATTATTTCAGCTGTCTGTACTTCAGCACCTGCCTGCAGCTGTTGACTGAAAATGACCGTTTTCTGCAGTGCAGACCCATCACTTTCTTTTGTGAATTCAGACAACACAAAGACAGACTGAACCATCCCTCCTTTCCCAATACCAAAAATCAGGGGAGAACTGTTTGCTATCATACTCTAATTCTAATTTACTCTGCAAAATAGTAAGCATTTGAACAGCACAGACACCAGAGAATCAGATTAAGACAGGAAGGAGCATGTCTGCCTACTGTTCTGTTTCTGTTACATCTTTGCAGTGGCACTGGCAGGCTGTCTTGCCTTTGCTAGAAATGGCAGCTTAGCATTTCGTGAGGTCAAGACACTGACTGCAGAGGAGAACTACAGCAAGCAAGGTTCTGCCTATGCAAATGCAAACAGCATCTATTTGCAGCAGTGAAGTTAAGGAGATCCACGTGGAATGAGAAAAGCACTTACGACACACACCTCATATAGTGAAACTCAAGTGCAAGGTCATTCCAGTGCTTCTCATCTGGAGGAACAACAGATTTCAGTGCACATGGGAAATGCCCTCCCCAGCTGTCACACAGATAGACCACGCCATACTGTCCTCGGCCCAACTCACGGCCCAACTTTGGTTTGCCTGTAAGGCACAACATCCATTTAGTCAGACATTAAAACATGTTTATTTCTTCCCGTACGCTATCAGGCTAGCAGCCCAGAGCTTTTTACGGGCCAGCAGCTGCACAATTCAAGGTACTCGGTATGTGTCAGATGGAAGCTCACTGAAGTAGCTCAGTGAAAAACAAAACACCCCTCCTACTCCTTCACACCCACTGACTGCTTCAGAAGGAGGCAACAGAAGATAGAGAGAACATCAAGCACAATGCTCACCATATAACAGCACATCCTGGAGGGACCTGCTCTCCAGCGAGAGTCGTGCTAGCCGAGGAGCATGATCTTTCCGCACCTTCAGCCACAGGTCTTCTGTTTTCTCCAGCCTGCCAGAATGGCCATCTTCTAACTAAAAGAGATATCACATATACACTGTAATCCTGCCTGCTTTGAAGCCCTGGCGTAATGAGGCTGAGGGTCCTTACACAGCTGAATAGACATCCTGCTTAAGGCATGCCTACTTTAAAAATGGGATCTTGTATTAGGGCACTGACATCAGCTCTGCCACCTCTGCCTACAGAATGGCAGCACTGACTGCACGAGCCTCTCATTTAGCTATCTCTGCAATTAAAAATCCTCTTTCCATAAGTGGCCATGTACAAAACACGACTTCTTTCACAGCTCCACAGGCTCACCTGTCGCAGAGAAGCTGCAAAAGCCTCATGGGAACTGTTTAGCCTGGTCCGGAACTGGCTGCAAATGCTCTTGGCTAACTTGGATGCACTGAGGCTCTCGATAGCATCCTGAGCAACTTTCCTCTTCCAGTCACTGGTGATGGCAGGCGGGCTGACCCACGTAATCCGCTGGATTATCTAGTGAAACAGGAAACAGAATTAAGGCACTAGCACAAAAAAGGCAAAGAGTCAACCTACTCAGACTGCTTGGATACCTTGTAATAATGCACAGTCAGCTGCACAGAGAATTAAATAATTACCTTACAGTAACTACTAACAATTTAGAGGTATTAATCACAATATTGTACACACGCACACTACATAAGAGATTAGATTTTTCTGAATATCTGCTCAGTTCACTCCTACAAGCCCACCATCCTTTCACATCTGACCAAGCCCATACGTAGCCAGACAGCCACCACTTGGAAAACCACAGAGCTGTGGTGCCAGCTGAGTGCTGGTTTGGTCATCTGTAAGGGGCTGTTACCTGGTCAGGCTGCAAAAACATCTGGAGCTCTAATGGAACAAGTGCCCCCTGCACAAGTAGATCTTAAGATAGTTTTGAGCTGCATCAATCTCACAACAGAACAGGCTGCTCTCAGCTTGTAGCCTGAAAGAACGGGCAGCATAAGCAGGAACCCAGAGACTCACGAAGAGAGGCGTTCCTAAACCGGTGGAAGGTACGGTGAAGCAGCTTTTTGCAGACAGACACGCTGCCAAGGTGCGGAAGTCCTAGGTGTCGGTATGCACCACTTCCCTTAAATTGCTGGGTGATTAAGACTCCCTGCCCCACCCTTTATTAGAAACCACAAATCCAGGTGCTGCACACCCAGTCTGGATCCTTCTCCCAGGCAGGAGGAGTCTGAAGGTCTGTTACCCCTCAGGCCGCACCTGCACCTTTCTGGGAAAACACTCCTATTCCTCTCACCCATCCATACCAGCAATCTCAAGAGGGAGAAGGCAGTAAAGGTCATCAACAGCTCAGAGGAGGAACTTCAGAAAAACAAATGCTTGAACAGACAGAAATTTAAAACAAAGACCTGAGCAAATCTGGTCTGCTCTGGAGAGAGTGAATTGACCCATATCAAGATACATTGCAAAACAAACAAACAAACAACCCACAAGAAACCCCCAAATCCAAACAACCAACCAGTTACCCAAAACACAAACAACAAGAGTTTCAAAGTGCTGATCATCATTCCTTTGCTGTTTCAGAACAGAAAGAAAACACCAAAGAGGTATTTGCTTTTAATTAAATATTAGCATCCCCAGAAATAAACTACACACACAGCCTTAGTGGGGAAGCAACAGCTTTCCAAAGTATGTGCCCAGAGTCAAAATCTAGAGTGCAGCTGTGAGTATTCACATTATTCTTTGCTCCAAAAAAACATCTTGCTATACAGTGACACTGTACTAGAAATAAATGATAAAGATGCCCATACCTGTTTGATCTGTTCCCACAGCATCCTGGTTACTGTTGAGCCAGAGTGGAAAGTGACTTCAACATGATAGGCTGCATTTAGTATCTGGAAAGCAGGGGAAAGATGAAAGTATGGGAACTTTGCAAGCTATAGTCACCACAAAATTTGCTAGACCCTCTGAAAATGAAACAAATGGACACTATATGGGATATTCCACGATTTGCTTGGTTCAATTCATTTGTTGTATTAAGCTCACTGGCGTTTCTAGGCTGTAATCTCATTACTATATACAGATTTAGGAAAGGCAAGTACTAGGCCTTTAAGTGACTGTTCCCCAGTTTTAGCACCTCCCTTAATGACATCAGACCCACACATACCCCAGAGCCAGGTTCCTCTAATTTCACTGCGCATCTCAGTCTCCTACCACCCTTGCTGGATCAGGATTAAGACAATTAAAAAGAATATTCTAGACAGCCATTTAAGCCACCATACCTGTTTGAGATAATTGCTTGTGATGTGTACAGAAACATCCTTTGACTTCTCCAAACTCCTTGCAGGATGTACTGAAACCTCCCAAGACTCCTCCAGGCTCTTCAGACATCTCTCCAGAGTCCCTACAAAGCTCTCTCGCAGATAGTCCACCGAACTAATTAACTTGTTGGCAACTGCTTGGTTTAATCGAGAAATAATCAGTTCCTGAATTTGCCTAATACAACACTTTATGTCCTTGGAACTAACAGGTTCCCCATTCTCAGGAATGATGATATCTGCATAAAAGAAAAGAAAGAGGCATCTTCTGTAGTCAGCATATGACTGTCGCAGCAGTGGCTACTGAGAGCTGCTTTGTGTGTTTTGCAAAGGAGCTACAGCACAGCCCCGGTCCAGCCAGCTTCTGCTCCAAACACTCTCCCGCTATTTTGCTCTTTCAGAGGTTCGTTACTTTAGACCCAGATGATAAAACCTGACCCCAACAGTGTTTCTGAGGTCCCAAACCCAATCCTACAGGTCTTGAGTGATTTGGTACTCTGTGACTAAAGCATTAGAGGAGCTCCAGGAATGCAGACTGGTACTACAGTTTCATGGAAGCCAAAAGTCACATCCGACCAAGGTGGAGAATATGCTGACGTTTGCTTTCATTCACTGGTGTTTGAATTCACAGGATACTTCACTGTAACACCTGATAGACACTACAAAAGCATCCTGTAGCTCCTACAGGTTTACAGTCACACAGTGATGACAAGTCAACCACCATCTCAAAAATTAAAGGGCAGAGGCACAAAGCTGTCTGTCTATCTAAGCAAGTACAGATCACAAAATTCTTCCAGGCCACGCTGCAATCCATAAGCGCTGCTGGATGTTGAATGTTACGAAGGAAGCAATATAACAGCCACGCCAGTTACAATGACATTTTTTTCCCCTGGCACCTTGAAAAGATTGACTTCCACTTGGGATTTTTAAACAAACACTGAGCGATCACTGCTCATGCACTGTAACCACTCTGAGCAGCGCTACGTTACTACCAGGAGCTGAAGACCTGGTCTCTGGATTTTGGCCAACAACAATCCAGCCTACTTAGAACAAATCCAGTGATCAGCAGATGGCATTAGCTCCTCAAAATAACATCTTCCTCCTTTCAGGATATTACTTCAAACAGTGATAGCCAACAAGATTCTACACTCTAGGTACTCTAAGCGGTATCAGTTGTGCATATAAACACACACACAGATTTACTGGAGGTGCTTTGGCTTGTGCTGCCCCTAAACATACTCCTGCACATCCAGAATCCTGAACTCGGGCACTAGGGTGCTCCAACTCTGTAAAGAGAGGGACTGACAGAATACAGAATTATTACCTGTCCTGACAATGGAGCAACAGCAGCCCTAAACAGGTAGAATTAACACACTCACTAGAGCCTCGGCACATGCGAGTTTGTGGGGAGTTTTGGCAGCCTGCGAATAGGTTAATGTCGCAACTAAAACAAGCTCTTTATGAGGATGCTGTTTTACATGGACACGACAAAAACATTTGCAAGAAATGGGGAAGATCTCATCCATTTTCCACCTGCAGAAGCAAAAAGATCCAGATCCTAACCTGCAGGATTAAACATAATCCATCACTTCTCTTCGTTCCAGGAGACAACACTCCAGTTTGAAATTGGGAGGAAGTCAGTCAGGACAAACAAAATTACCCAGAGTTTTCGCCTCTCTCATGTCTCAGAAGAGCACTCAATTTTAAAAAAAAATTCTTCTAAACCTATAGCCTACAGTTATTTCCAATTTTATTTGAAATAGAAAAATCTTTCCCCATCAGCCCAGTGCAGCACATTTCCTTAGAACAGATATGATTGTTACAGTAAACCTCTGCTTAGCAAGCAAAGGAAAAAAGAGCTGTGGAGTACCAACCTACAAATTTTCACTTTGATGTTTATGACAGCCCACATATTGCCGCAGACAAAATCTGGATAGCCTCTCACCCTTCGCAGTTCACACATCATCCTCTATGCTTGCAGCATGCATGTTCCTGGAAGTGCTGGTACTAGAAGATACAGTGCGAATTCTCACATTTCCCAAAACACACTAAACACCAAGCGTAGGCCTCAGGAGCACAATATGCTATGTTGATTTTTTTTTTTTAAAAGGAAAACCTTACCTACCCAGAAGGATTCCATTTTAGGAGGTTCTATACCCAGAAGTCTTATGCAAACCCCTCTCAGACAAAGAAATCAAGCAGGAAGTACAAATCCAGCCTTCACCGCTAAAACTCAAACAGCTTTTTTTCCTTAGGACAGATTCATTCTGAAGTCTCAACACAAGCACTGAGGCAAAGTTGAGACAGTTATTTTCTTCTTCAGCAGAATATGGAATTCAAGCAGAGAAGTAAAATACCCTAAGCCAGAACTGTCCAGCAAGCTCTGGGGGGAAAAAAGTCTGATTTGTAAGAAATCAAGACTTCATTTATTCAGGCTTCTCATTTAAGAACAGCGCTTTTTACCCAGGAGACACTACAGAAAAATCAGTTGTGCATTAGTTCTGAATTTTCTTGCAGTCACTTGTCTAGACTGCCATTCAACCATCCCTGAGCAGATGGCAAACATTACTCTGCCACTCTCCTTTAAAGCCCCTAATGTTTTCGTTCCCATCACTCTCCTGCCAGTCGTTACCTTTGAATTCCATATTAGCAGCATCCTCCAAGAGCTCCTCTTTCATATTGCTGAGAGTCTCTATGATCATGTCCTTCATCTCCTCTTGTTTGCGGTTGGCAATGTTCATCAGAGACTCGTACAGCTCATTCTCCTTCTTGCGGGTATACTCTAGCCTCTTGGGGGTGATTTGCAGGTCCCGCTGCATGTCAAAAGCCTGGTTGATGAAGATGTTCAGGCAGCGGCAGTGCACCTCATTTAAACTGGTAGCTGCTTCCACGAGATGCTTCTGAAGCACCTGCCTGGAAAAAGTGCTTAGGAGACGGAGCTTCTCAAACTGCTCCACCAGCATGCTTTGGGCATCAGCATCAGGACCGGGCGCCCCGCAGCTGCAGTGGTTGCTGCTCAGGTACTCCAAGTCCATCAGCTGGCAGTAAAGGGAGGACTTTTCATGATCAGTTTTTTTGGGAGAGATCAGCTCAAGCCCTGACTCTGGCACTTTGAAGAAGAAAATGGGCAAAGAGAATTTCTCTTTGATTTCACGCAGTTCGTTCTCATCTGATGAAGAAAGTTCAGCCTCGCTGATGGCAAAGATGACAACAGGCAAGACTTGGTTCACGTACTCTCCCAAGGTGGCTTCAGCAGACTGGAATCCACGACATGGTGCTACCACAACATCCACTTCCTAGCAAATGACGAAGTAAAAAAAGTGTTTGTACAGATCCTTTTAAAAACTGATACATGCAAAAATGCACTGCAATTCATTCACCAAGTGCAAAACCAGCAGATTCAAGGCCTTTAGGACAGCTATGGAGTCTCACACACAGAATCATGCTTCAGTATATTGGCCTACCTGCAAGGCTGATGACAGTCCTCTCACAGGGACACGGCCAGACACGGATTAATGCCCACTGACTCCAAAACTCTTATTTCGTACCAAGTGCTTTTGAGTTTTAGCCTAGCTCAGAGCAAAACTTAGAATAAGTTTCCTTCCCAGGTAAGTGCTGTCACAGAATAGCTGTTATTATTTAGCTTACAGCTTAGAACAAGTTTCCCAGGTAAGTCCTATTGCAGAATAGCTGTTATTCTTTAGTTTACAGCTGCCCCATTTTGCAACAACCTCTCCCACTGAAGTTTACCAGATCCGCAGCTCTTTGAGGAGGTAGTCATGCTGTCAGCTTTCAGCATAGCTTCCAGCAGTAGAAAGTACTATGTTAGCCACTACTGTCAAAACAAAGGCAGTGCAATAACCGATTCCAAGAAGTTCTCAGCCAAAGGACAGATGAGGAGGAACAGATGGTCATGACAAGCTTAGTTATGGCTTTCTTCAAATCCAACCAAAACCCAAGAGATGCATTTTATTTACTTAATGCACAGAGTTTCACTGCTTTGGTCATCTGCTCCTGCTGACATCACCTCTCACTAACCCTACTAAAATGGGTCGGTTCTGCAACCTGCTTCCTTCCCTTCCAAGGAAGCAGAGAAGATTCACCTTTGGATATGTGAGAACAGTGTTAGAATTGCAGATATTGCTCTACTAAAATAAGGAAAGAAAATGCCAAAGGCTTTAAACTGAAGATGGAATTTAAGTGCCATCTTCCCAACTCATAACAGGGGTCAATGATTAAGAACCCTTCAATTGTTTTTCTCCACCAGAAAAAACGGAAGACTTGACCAGGTCTCCCAACTGCTCTCGAAGCTAAGAGCCAGCCCTCACTGCCAGGGACTCCCCGGCGCCGGACTCGAACCTGCCTGCTGCACAGGGGGTTGAGCAGAATGGGATGTGCAGCGCTGCAATAGTCACCCATCATGGATGACTCACGCCAGAGCCTGTAAACAAAGGAGGAAGCCAGCGCTGTCTCTAGGAGACAGGGAGAAACCCAACACAGACTACCCAACACAGCAAGAGCAACCGGTCCCTCTCTTTCCATAGAGGCCTCTCAGGCTTTTCCAAAGAGCATTAGCAACATTTCTTGCCTTGTTTTTTACATCCTACAGAAGTTTAAACACTCTCTATGCAGCTTCACATTATTAGGGATTGAATCTTCCTGTACAGGGAATACCTATGACTCACATTGGATTCCTGAAATGTTTAAGCTGCTTCTCGCAAGGTCACACCGCTATAAACACACTTGAACACTTCTGCCAGAGCTGTAAGCATGAAACTGCTGTCAGCTAGCTTCATTCATGTTTTCCTCAACTAAACAGCCCTTTTCAAAATATCAAAGCTTCCCACTTCACAGTCGGAACATCAGGTACGCAGATATCAGAGTTACAGCTTTTCCACTTCAAACACGATGCAGTGGTGCTGTCAACAGCAACAGCAAAAGCCGGTTTAAAGAGAACACTCTGCAGATACTCGATGCGTACATCTATGCATCCAGACTCGTAATGCCAGGGTGACCACTGCATCCCATATCCCAGAACAAAAATTAAAATCAAGGATCAAGTAGGTCTTGACCTACAATAAGACAAGTGGAGTCCCACTAAATGCATTCAGGGCCCATTGAAGTGTGCCATTTTACCAAGTCAACAGATAATTCCTCATTTCCAAATCAGTTAAAAAGCATTTATTTGCTACATCTCAAGAGGACCTTGTCCTATTTTGCTAGGCTTTGGGCAGTTTAATTGCTGTTTGTTTAGTTAACCGAGGTGCTGAGAAGCTAACCCAGTTTAGTCAGATTTTTACCCAAACTCCTACCAAGCACATTATGATTGAAGGCCCAGCTCAGTCTTTCTCTAAACCAATTTGAATACTCTGCCTTCCAAGAACAGTCTGTGAATCACTGAAGTCTGACAGTTACTGCATCTATTACACATGTGAGCCGATTTCATTGCCTCCCTATTAATCCAAGGTACATATATACCCCTAGATTCTACTTACAATTTTTTTTTTCTTTTACACACATTCCCCTCCAATTTTTCTGAAATCTTGCCAGTTTATTCTGTTTCCATGGGAATCTCAGTCAGAAATTCAGTAACTCTAGAGAGAATCCCAAGTAAGAAAACTGAAGTACACCTCTGGTTTCCAGCAAGCACTGCTGTTCTTTACAGAACATAATCCCACTCATTTTGTGCAATGACTCTGAACCCCACTTCACCAGGGAATTTCGTTTGACCTTTCCTGGAAGGGCCAGCCCAAGAAAGCCTGTGAGGTGTACACACTCACGAAACAGCCTGAGAAGCAATGCTCTTTTTCTGATCATGAACTCTTCCCCTGCAAAAGATATACCACTAAGCCAGCAAAACGAGAAATAGAGAACATGTTTCACACGGGTGGAAGAATAATTTCATGGTGCTGGCATTTTCAGTATCTTCTACCCTCGGTTATGCCAGTGTAAAGGGACAGAGGAAGCAGATTTCATGTATTTGACGCTGGTACGTGACAGGAGCACCTCAGCACAGCCCGAAGTAAACTGATGCTGCGTGGAAGGAAGAGCGTCTCAGCCAACGGGAAAGCTTTTCAGTTTCCTGTATTAACGCCACAACTAAACACATTAAAAATATTCTCAAGAAGAGGATCAGGGCACATTCTTCTAAGTTTTAAGCAGGATGTACATTAAAATAATCACCCAATAGGTACTTAACCACATTCTTTGCTATTTGTAACAACTACTAATTCATATGACCTGAATCACTGCTATAGTAAATGAAGAAATGCAACAATAAACTCAAACTAATTCAATTCTTCTGTTAGAGCTCACAGAACGACCTTGTACTTCTTCATTCATTTCCCAGCTTTGTCAGAGCAGGTGAAAATTCTTCCTTCCCTACAAGCCCTGGCTAAAACTTTTCAGCCCGAGACTCAAAGTCACATGGAGCGCAAAGCCAGACAAAGGCATGAAAAAGGAAGCTTTCAGCCCTGTTACCCTCCTCCCATTCAGCTGTACCATCCAGATGAAAACCAATACTTCAGAGAAGTCTGTTTTGGCTTCCAGGCACAACTGATAAGATTTAGGGAAAGAGCCAACTGTTTACTCCCACTGTAAATCTAATAATCTGTCTGACTAGATGGATTATTCCCCATGACCTAGATGCATTCCTGTGCATAGTGATCCCCAAGGAATAGAGCAGATTTGCCAAAGTTTTTCCTTTGCTGATATTTTACATTTAAAAATAACTAAGTTCACATACCTATTAGCACAAGGTAGTGTTCTCACAGCAGCCGACCCATGCAAATGAAATTTTTAGCTCCCTCCTCTTCACCCCCTTTTCTGTGAAACAAGTTTTGATTAAGATCTCCTTTAGTAACACAGAAAAGCAAGCATGGTCCCGTCCTGGATATCAGACTACAGAACAAATCTCAGGGTGCTCCCCTGGCAGCTCAATATTAAAAAGTGGCATGTTCTACACTTGTATTGAATTTATCTGCAAGGAAAAAAAAAGTAGTGTAGTTACTATTTGGATACTGTTACCTTACAAATAACTTCACCTTTCTTTACTGGAGTAATGGCTAATGAGGTTGGATTCAGCAAACAAGCATCTGCACCAAGAAGCGTGATTCAGCACTAAGCGTCTGCACTGAACAGCAGCCTGTCATCTCGCTGCCCAAGCCAGCCTGAGCAATTAAGTCTCTCGGTAAGAGATGCTTAGGCCTGAAAAGCTGCACAGCATTCCCCGCGTCCCGAAGTCACCGACAGCTCCTCTGACGGCAGTCGCCTGGCAGATGGGCAGCCCCGCCACGGGGAACAAAGGTAATTTCAAACACAGAAGTGCACAAATGAAATTCTCATCTTCTAAAAGTCCACAATAAGGACCTGCAAACATTTATTCAAACACTAGTAAGTGTTTGAATATCTAGAATGTAAGGTTGTAATGAAACACAGTACTATTGTAAGCACTCTGCTGTTGGGAGAAAAACCAAACAGATGAGAATACAGGGATTCTGCCTAACAGGTGGGGTAAAATTCAGATCGATTTCCCTCCCCCTCTGCCGAAAAGGTGCTGAGCTCCTCCAAAATAATTGGTTCTTGGGCAAATCTAAAGCCTTTAGACTATCATGTTATCATCAAGCATGCAGTTGTTATCAGATTCCTCAATTTGTTTCACAAGTTAAAAGCAGAAGTTCCTTCAGAGTAGTTCTGCAGACCGGCAACTTTGGATAGTGTCCAAAAAACATCATCCCTCTTTGCTCCAGATATATATTCCACTAGTTACAGAAGCGGTGCCCATGCCTAGCAGATATTGACTTAAAACTTTATTGTCTTTGGGCATGCTGAGCAGAGCTGGAGAACACACTTCAGCTAGAAGGGTGGAAAAACATGCAGGCCTCTCAACAGGAGGTCAGACTTCTGTAAGGTCAGAGGAACCCACCCCTAGCCCCAATTACCTGCTAACAGGCATTATGTTGTCCTATCAGCCTTCAGGAAATTTTGTCCTTCCTTTAGCCCCTTGAATTCATGTAAGGAATTCTTTGACTCAGTCTGAAGCTAGCTGTGATTCACCCTCCCTCTTCTTCTCTTGGAAAAGCTTTTTATTTCACCAACCCTTTTCGAATTAATCTGAGTAGCTGTTTTCATCTCAGTGTCCTAAATATAACCAAAGCCAGACAGAGAGATCTTTGTCACTCACATGAGAAATCTGAAAGAGGGTTGTAAACTGCAGTGTGTCTAAATTGGCCCATATAAAAACGTAACCAAGTAAAATAAATGTAAAGCTAAATACTCTTTTATGCATAGCAAGGCAGGATTTTCTGAGCAGAAGATCCAGAACAGGCATTTACTTTGCAGCACCAGCAGCTGCTCTGGTGCTCTCTGGGAAAGCGGTGGATGCCTCACACACAGTTTACACAAACGTGGCGCTTCTGTTCTCTTTCAGCAGATACTGGAAGCCACAAAGGCACTACAACACAGCACTGACTCTGCTGATCTCATTAGGATAGGCTTAAATTTAGCTACAGACTGGGCTTATAAAACATATTCCAAACTGATTAAGATAGACTGGGTCTTCATTTTCTGCCTACTTACAATCATGTCTCGATTCATACGTCAGAAAAAAATTACCTTGCTACTTTATTGTTCAACTATGAAGTTCATACTCTTACTCATGTGACAACAGATCATAATCTTTGCACTTAAGCAATTTCTATTTAGGAATTGATTATATTCCAGATATTCAACTGCCAAACACAAGGATGCAGAAGTATTATACTGCAATAACAAAGGCACGACGTTAAGATACGAAATGCAATAAAAGCTTATGGAAGCCATAAAAAGCTTTGAAATACAACTCTCACCTTGAAAGGTATTTGCTAAACACTAAACTGCAACACCCCCAGGACAGGAACATGTCTTATGGACAAGTAAACCAAAAGTCAAAGCAAGACACTAACAACATTAGGAACAGCACTGAGAACAGACTCCCACCTCCTCATTCTTCAGTTTCCACTGACACCACAGAGATGTGAAAAACCACCCTTCTCAAATGAAGCCAGGTCATTTTATCAGATGTTGGAATTAAGAAGCTTTTTTCTGACAACTAGCTCTTCAGAACAGAGATTAAAACACACATATCCTTGCATGACAGCTTCTAGCTACTACCACACACCAAAGCTAACTCTGAATGACCTTGAAACTGGAGTAAAATTTTAGAAGACACTTGGAGCTACATCTGTGTAAGCCTGGCTTCTGAGACGGATGGAAACATCGTGGAGGAATGACAATGCTAAGAGTCAACATTGAAACAAAAGCACACAAGCAGGGACAGCGATGTCCAGCTACAGTCCTAACCAGCTTCTCTTTAATTAAAAAAAATCCTACGCTTGAGAGTTTACACCATTTGTTTTCTTAGGGACTATAAGTGTTACACCTTAAGTTCACGACAACAATGGTACATGGACACCTAGTTACCTTTAGTAGTGAGTACGGCAGCATGACCTCCAGCTCCGCTATCTGGTGAGCGGGATCTTCGCTGTCCCCATGGATTTCTAAGTCCTCCTCCGGTATTGTGTCCCAGTGCCCTCGGTGGGCTGCCATCATATGGACCAGTTCGTACTGCTCGGGCAGCGCTAAGCTAACGCGCGTCTGTGTACCGTGCGTGAAACGGATCCGTCGCCTCTTACAGTTTTCCTCATTGCTGATTTTGGTGGTAGGGAGCAGCTTCTCACCCAGCAGTATGTTGAGTAACTGGCATTTAGCATTACAGTTCTGGCCAAGAATCAGAAGGCAAGGGTGCCAGCTCACAGTCCGCTGGAGATGCTCTTCCTCATGGCGAGGGAAGGAAATGAAATTCTGCCCTAAAATTGAGGACAGACGGCGTTAGAACAGGTTGGCTGAACAATACGTCTCGTATCTCTAAGTCAGCTGAACGCATGAGTTCAGACATTGCTGCACCACAGCCCGCCAAGAAACCCACATAGCACCAAGAATTTGCTTATGTATCCTGAAACTAGTGTCAGCAAGTCAGCATTTCTGCTGCACCAACACAGAGGTCCACAGTAGGTTGATTCCCACAAAGCTATCAAGACAATCTGTTACTGTTCTCCCCACCCATCTCCCTGGAAAGTGTTCACACAGAGCTCTCCTCAGCAGGTTAGTGGAAGACTAATGGTAGGCCCTAAACGTCAAGAGGAAACAGTTGTCAAGGTTGAAACAACCAAAGGGCTAATTTTGCCTCAGGTTGGAACAGTGTTTCATCTTGCTCCAAAGCTAAGGCCCAACAGGTCACTCAGGCTAACTCTTCCCAAATTTTGATGGCTTGGCTGTACAGAACGTTCCTGTCACACACCAGAAATAAACTCAATCCACTACAAATTCGTGACAGTTCCACCCACACACTTAAAAATGTCAAATACTTTGCATCCACCAAATCCCAAGAGTATTACTGCACACGCTTGTTGACCAAAGTCTAGGATCATTGACATTAAAGCAGCAAAACCTCCTTTCTAGCCTCAAGGGAAGGCATTCTTGCAAAATTGCTTCTCTACATGAAGCAGATGACAAGACCAAGTTTGCTGAGACATGGTAGCAGAACCGGCAGACTCTGCCAGCAACTCCCTACGACAGAAAGCCAATCACAGCATCTACAGGAACTGTCACGCTTTCACCAGCCTGGGTAGAGACGAGCCCAAGGGAAGACACCCTTTGCTTGCAGCCAGATGGGTCCTGGTGCAGTCTGAAACACAGTAAGAAAAGGCTTCACTCCTTCGATCGCACTAACAGTACATATCTTTCCTAATCTATACAGTCCAACTAAATAGGCACAGTTTGCCAGATATTCTTACTAATTTTAAGAACATTTGAGCTGCAAAAGGAAATGACTCAACATCTGTATCGTCTTCAGAGTAGCAGGACTCCCTGTAATCACTCTCCCTACCCATCTTCCATCTGAGGCATCAGCTGTACCATCCCACTAACCAGGCCCTTTGAATTCTCAGTCCGTGATGCTGCAACTCCTTGCATTTGCCTTACCACTTTAATTCAGTCTCAGTACTGAATTTAGCTTCTGTATTCTTTTACAAGTCCTAAATACAGCTTTTCCCACGCTCAGTCATCTAAGCTGAAGACTAAGAAGCTTTGAGTTACCTTATGCATAGCAACAGAATAATTCTGGTAGTAGAAAAAAACTGGATACAAACAAATTCTCCATCTGCTGCACTTCAGAACAAACCCCGCAAGCACAAAACAGCTACTGATCCACCACAGCCAGAGAGCTAGCCCATGTTCCCAGATCTGAAGGCAGATGGCACCCAAAAATGGAATGGCAAATGGAGATGCCAGTCCCCAAAAGAACTGCCAAATCTGGGCGCTATAAACCAGTACAATTGCCCTGATACCAGGCAACCTGACAAGAGCAACAGTCTGAAGACAGACTCAGATACAATACAGAGGAGAAGCACCAGCAGGGATTTTGTAGGGGAAGGGCCTGTTTCACCAGGGCTATTAAAATTCTTTTAGTGAGTCATGTTCTGGCATCCAAAATTCTTTCAGCATCTCAAGCCCCAAGAAAACAACACACTCTCATACACCAAGATACTACTCAACACTACTAACCAAATTAAAGATAACACACAATAGCTATTCTAGTCATCATTCTGATAGCATTCTATTCCTCTATTTTAACTAAAATCACTCAAATCGGAAGCAACACCATGTGTAGTTGGTTGTCAGACCCAGTTTAAGGCTTCTTTAACATCTTGCCCAAGATTTACGTTTCTTTCAAATCCAAAGTCTGGAAGTGGGACTGCTGGAGGAGTTCCCTCCATCAGAGGAGTCCTTCCACCCCACACAATGCTAAGGGGAAGCCCTGTCTGTGCCTCCACAAGCCCCGCTCCTGCACCTCCGCCCCACGCAGCCCAGGACGCTGACCCCCATAAACCAACAGCCTGGAAAAGGCTATGGCAGACATCACTTTGTGAAGTGTGATTCTCCATAACGGTTTCTTAAATAAGCCTTTCAAGACCCACAACCCCAGCAGAGCGGCCACATCAAGTGACTGAAGGGCAGAATCTGGTTAGCAGCTCACAAAAGATAAAAATCTGCAAAATTCCACAAATAGCACATTTAAGCCTTCATCTACAAGATAAAGAATTTCTTTGATCTGCTTACAGCTACTGAAACTTCAGCCGGAATTCAGGCTCGCTCTTCAGCTCCCAACCATGAAAAAAGCAATTCAGCAGGCACGGTACAGACCACAGAACCTCCTCTGCGCAGGCTTTTGAAAAGCAAAGACGAGACAGATTGCGCTGTCTCCTCATTCCAGGCGGCCTCTGTATTTACAGGTACTTAATGCCAGCACCAAACGATTGAAATACAGCAGCTTAGCTGAAATTATTGAAGCACGGAATGGATATATAAATCCTACATCTTTACTACACCTTTCATCTTTTCATGCACACAGCCTCCCTGTGATCAGTATTTATTCAACAAGTTTACGACAAGCAGCATCAGTAACGAAGCCATTTAACATTATGGATGTCACCCTGCGATATTCCAAGTATGTAGAGTAGAAACCTGGAACCAGTGCCAAAAGCAAGATTCAGCCATATCACGACTAACCCAGTGCACCACCAAGACACCCAGGTCAAGGCAGTGGTTTCAGTCCGTCACTTGACGTCTTACAGCGATCTCCAGGTCTCAAAAACCTGAAGTGAGTTGCACAGCAATGGGGCTATTGCTCAGATTTTGCACTGCAGAAAGTATATGGCTGTTCCTGCACATCAGAATAATACACAGAGTAAAAACACTCACACAGTGCTTAGCAGGCGATGCCACTGCTCTGAACATGAAGAATTCGAGTTGGGAGGAATATGACCTCCTGCGGTACCCAACAAAAAGTAGATTTAGAACTCGCTTACTGAATAGATGTAGTGATACTCCCATCTCTATGTGAGCAGCTCCTGTTTGTGGCAGGACTTTTGCCACGGATTTTAGCTGGTGTTACATCCTGTATCCATCCACTGTATCATCTGGAGACATGTGACAAACACTTCAAAAAAAATGGCTGCAGGGGAGTCCTTAAGCGCGTGCATCCTATTGAGCTCCTTTTGATGAAAGGAGGCCTGTCCAAGAACAAGGACATCTCTCACCAAGACTTATTTCAAAATTCAGTCAAACACTTGGCAGAAGAACCTTAGTTCGTATTTATGGAATCTCTAGAAGCCCGTATTTATGGAATCTATAGAAGCCCTAAGCATTTATTCACCCCCTTTTCAAGGAAGGCCAACTACACTGCTGGTCTCACTTGTCGTCTTAATCTATTCTCAGTAATACATGTGGCCAACAATGCCTAAAGAAGGCTAGACCCTCATAATTCTCATTGCAGATACCAATACCTCTCAGAAACCCTCACACCTCTGCGGCGCTGGCGATGACTTGCGGCATGCTTTGACCACTGCAAAACTTACGATTAACACACTCGGTTACAGGAACCAAGCTCTAGTCCCATCCCACCACACATCTATCAGTACAGTGGTGTTAATTCCAGGAGAAGACACGCAGCTCATCAACACATGAGCACAAGCAGTTCCTACAGGAGCAGCCATCACAACATCAGTAGCCCCCACCATCTGCAGAACCAAGCCTCGTCTTCTGCTTAACCTGAAGCTTGTAGCAAGTGCCTCCCCCCATCTGAGGGGTTATTTCACAAGTACCCTCTTGTGAGGACCATCTCCCCACACATTATCTAGTCTTAAAACCCACCTTCATATGTTGACACACCTAACAGCACAACAGGAGTCCTAACCTTTGGAGGATCACAGCAACAGAGGCAGAGCAGTCACATTTTAACCAGGATATATACCCCAGTCAATACAGCATCAGGATGAAAACTCTTCCAAACCCTCTGGTTAATACAGCCACCCGCTGCGAAATACATTTCTGTACTGAGTCATCTGGCTACCAAGCCTAGGGCTTTCCCCCCAGCACACGCTCACTGAGATAACACCACAGCCACTGACCAAAACTCCGGAGATGCTGTGGATATCTGCACAAGCAGTACAGCTCAGTTTACAAGAACTTCCAAAACATGGCAAAAGAAATATCAAAAAATTTCAGGTTCCTAAGTCAGAGTTCAAATTATTTCAAGCACAGAATGAAGAAAACAGCTACAATTAGTAGAAAGGAGGGTTGCTGGGCTTGTTTTTTCTTAGTTTCTTTACATATTTTAGTAAAATCTGCTACTGAGTCTCTAATTAAGATTTTCTTTTTACAGAAAGTCAGTAAAAAACAGACTAGCTAACAGCACCAAGAATAAAAAGCAGCCAGACCTGTGCAGTCTAAAGCTACAGGACTGTCATCATATTTTAACAGATCATTCTTAAAGGCCTATTCAGGACAAAGCAGACCTAGAGAACAGACAACATTTTGTTGGATGCTTCAGAAATGCAGACAGTGCAAACAAGACTTTCTCCCTCTCCTCATAAACAGTAGCTGGAAGGCAATTATTTTTCCCCTTGAAGTTGTTCTGCTTCTCTTACTATGAGGAGCAAGTCCTGGTACTAAGGCCACAGAGGGAACTTTTGGTCAGTGATGATCCTTTATCGACAAATATTGCCTGTCATCCTCCTAACCAGAGAAGGGTAGGATGTAACAGCAAGTACACGTTTGCTCCTTCACGCACCCAACCCTGACTGACCCAGCTTACCTGAAAGCTCAGTGGCTACTGAGCTGCTCAGCTTAGCAGATACTTAGGCCTGAGTTTGGACAGAGTAGCCCAGGCTGTGCTTTCGGTTGCTTGACTTGTGTCACTTCGCAGGGCAGTTACCCTTCTATGTTGTCGCACCAGCCTCACAGGTGTCTCCAAAGCACACTCCTTCACATTTGTTTGTTTTGTTTCCAAGACATCTAAATTTACTTTCACAGTATATTTTTCCACCTCACTTGTAGGCAGTAAGTAAGTGTCCTGTCCATGTCACTTCCCAGGGCCTTTGTATTTCACAAAACGTTAGCATTCATGTCTGACCACACTGCAGAGCACTGCAAAATCTGCAGAACTGTTCAGCCAAAACTCCTCTCACTTTGACACCACCTGTAAGGCAGATTCTAGCAAAAAGTGGTTTTGCCATCAGTGAGAATCGTGCTCCTTGAACCCTCTGACACTTAAAATAATCTCCCCAAGTTAGACAAGGAAAAAAAGCCACAGAGAGTAGTGGAAATGTACAGTTTAAATCAAGTTTTACAGAAACAAGCAGCTCTGTCCAAAGGGGATTATTCAGGCACCAAGGTAATAAGCAATACCAATGCTCTGTGTTTTAGCCAAAGGCTTGTGTCTTCCTATATCCTAAAAAATAATAACCATTGGTTTACAGTTATTTTGTAGTTGACTCATTTAAGCAAACTGCTAGCCTCCATTGTTTTACCAAGTCCTGCTCTTCATCCTCTCCCTTCCTCCTTCCACACTCCCCTCCAGACTGCCACCATGACTTCCCACCTTCTAACACAGAAGAGGTTTATTAACTTGTTCTGTGCCCCACCTGGAACAGGTCACCACTTCATCAGCTTGAAAACTACTGCTTTCAGCTTTAGTTTTAAGAATAGTGAATGTTATATAGCCTCTGCAGCCTGAAATCCTGAACCAAGAGCCTACACTGTTATCACTGTTTGCATGAACAAGCTCTAAGGCAGTCCGCCTTTCCTTGAAGCCCTGATACTTAAGGGCCAGTTGGTAACACATTCAGCAGTAAAGTCAAGCTGGGTCAAGGTAGGTCTTTGGTAAAAAAAAAAAGCAGGTTTTAAGCTCTCTCTGTTAGAAACAGCAGGAGGCTATTTGGTGAAATCTGTATCCTATGTCAGAAATATTTAATTAATGATGCATCCACATCTACAAAGCCCTATAAGCAGACTTTCACAGATGCAACTGTCTTTGACTAACAATGTTTTACAAGAAGCAACCAAACAGAAGAGCAACTCCAGTGGAGTGCTACCATTCAAACAGCATCGAGACCCACAGAAAACGACTGAAACCAACTAGTTCCTACTTCTTGGAAGTCACAAAAAAATGTAAACAAACAGAGAGACCACATTTTTATGAAGCAATTCAACTCAGACTGATGGAAGAGCTCAACACCAATTTTCAAATCAGAATTGTAAGCATAAGACAAGCACGGGCAAGCAGATTGGACAAGTAGCCAACAGAGATGACTCATCAGCTATTTGGAAATGAATAAAGATCTTTATATATATTTAATGTCACGCTAAACTCTTCTCACAAGACGGTCTTAAGGAAAGACAAAGTTCTGCATACAGCAGGAGGGCTCCCACCAGCAGCAACGCTTGGTCAACAGCGACAGATGAGGATAAAGCTGATGAGCGAAGCCTGGCGATATTCTCGAAGAGTTCCGTGAGAAATACTCCGAGGCACACCAACCCCACGAGCCACCCGCTTGCAGGTCCCGCATCTTCCCAACCCCCCACCCCCTTGGGGGGCTGGGAGCTGCGGGGGTGGGGGGTTAGGAAGACGGGCAGAGGGGTCCATCTCCCCAGCAGCCTCCATCACCCACTCACTTCACCCCACGAAGCCTCATACACCCCCAAAGCACCCCAACTCTCCACATACACCCTCACCCCACAGCCCGTTACAGACCCTACAGCCCCCCAGCAGCTCCCCCCTCGCCCACCCCAACCCCT
>Ga0065711_1032834_pt1 | contig 26596 bp, 13 predicted proteins | sample Hoacrofraction12_FD_59098 | JGI IMG/M metagenome (GOLD analysis project Ga0065711, IMG submission 59098) | Hoatzin crop microbial communities from Cojedes, Venezuela - Epithelial fraction 12 v2 (version 2) | ecosystem: Host-associated > Birds > Digestive system > Esophagus > Crop | place... | reverse complement strand
AAAAAAAAAAAAAAAAAAAGTAGTTTCAAGTAAGAGAAACGAGAATCCCTGACAAAAAAATAATTGGGGGATTAGATTTACAGCAGGAGCAATATTTGAAGGAGTGTCTTAATTCGTTAAAGCACCAAGGCTCATGTGACAGCAGCTGCTGACAGTAGCAACACATTGCCCAGTTGGGATGGGCAGGTGAGCTCAGAGGTTTTTGCTGGGGATGTGGGGAAAGGGAACGCTGATAAGCTGCACCATCACACTAAGCCCCATCCTCTCCAGAAGTCAGGCTAGAAGTGGTCTCATTGCTCATAGTTCTAAAAGATTGTCAAGAGTTAGAGTCCTTGGGCTCACAGCATCACAAATGCCTCTTTTGAAGCAAAGAGAACAATCAGACAAAAAGGCAAGTAGTAACTTTGCACACGTAGGCAGCACGAGGCAAATGTCTATGAAGAGTCAGGCTCCAGTATCATCTGGGGTACACACATCCTCCACTTTCCTCCTCAGTGAATGATCTACTATATTCTTTTCCAAAATTAGACACTACTTCAAGGTTTGACCTATTTTTTTAATCGAGAGTGGCCACAGTTGCTGTTCCTTGTGGCTGGGTGAACTCTTTCCACATGAGTTGAGTACATTCTGAGTAGGTCTGCTAGATCTGACACTTGGGGAACCCAGGCACACAGACACTGATGGTGTGATTCACTGTGTCTGAGTCAAAGAGTCTGCAATACAGGAAACGTATGAGCTGGTACCTCTTATCTCCTTTTATAGTAATCTGTCTGATCCATGTTAGGTATCTATTTTTTTGATTGAATGTTAAATGTGCTCAATTTTACTCTTTCTTTATGAAGTGAGCCTCAGATGACTATCTTGAGAAACTGATATCCTATACTAAGGATGCCCATAGTGGGCCAGAGGCATCTCATGCCTTGTCTGTGAGTCTCAGGCACGTCTGAGTGTCCCTCCACAGGCTAATGTGCCAAACACCCTGGGCTATCGATAAGGTGTAGGATTTAAACTTTTTCACCGGCAATGAGTATGATCGATTTGTTGCCTAGCAATAAAATATTTCTTACATTGTCCTCTCCCACACTCTCGATGCATCCTCTGTTTGTTTCTTGCACATTGAGCAGTTGTTTCCAGCATGTTGACCACTGTGACATCTGACCAAGTGAAATCAGGGACCAGTTCCACACAGAGTGTTGTTTCTTGTGGGAAGAAAGCGTTGTGGGGATTGGACTGAGGACGAAGCCCTCTCTCACTGTCCTGTGCTTTGTTTCTTGCTGAAGCCTGTGCCCCTGCATGCCCATCCCCAATGCTGAACATTTGTTCTAAGTCCACTCTTTGCTTACAGTGTTTGTAAAAAAGTGAGGCTTGACAAGGGGGAGATTTATGGATACAACCAGGTACCTTAACGTCTTCTCTGAAGACAGTTCAGAGCTACAACTTCACCCATCTTTCCTGCCAGGTCTGTAAGACTTCCTCTACATCTTTTTGCTCAGCATTTCGAGGGAGGTGGGTGAGGAGCAAAAGATGCATCATAGCCTGAGGACATTTATTCCTGCATGTCCTTGTCGTGAAAAAGGTGAGCTCAGGCTGCTTGTAGCTCTGATCATGGCTACATGCCTCCTTGACTCCATTCTTAGAGGTCAGGAATGATGCAGGTTTCTGAAGAAAAATTCCCCCTCAAATGATCAAGGTGGATTTAAAAACTTGACTTTTTTTGAATAAGAAACATTTATTAGATATCTGGGTGGTAAGATACGGTTAGGTGAGACTAGTGTCTACTAGAGCCAAACTGATAAGATTTTGATTTTTCAAGCATAGAAGAGAATATTTATTGCTGGGATATAGTTGAGTTGGCATAATTATGGCTGAATTAAGAGAGAAGAAGAAACAAAGATGATTTCTTCAAAGGTCATCTATCTTCACACTCATTTTTCCCACTTCTTAATTAGTGTGAGGACCTGCTGTGTGAGGATCCCATCTCAATTTCCTTCACCTACTGTACTTACATCTATTCCGCTCCTAGCTTACCTGCATCCATTTCCGCAAGTGTCTGTCCAAAAGGAAACGGGCATTCCTCCAACCAAAATGTTCTCTGAAATCATTGTGGTTGTGCCAAGAAAATGTTTGGCACAGAATCATCACGATTTTTTTCTACAGACAAGAAGACACGCTGATAATTTCTTCAGATGATCTAGTCTATTAATACCTGCAGTTGATATTTATATCTGGAAATGGAATATAACCTGTCTGTATATATATAGTCCCTTCTCTAGACAAGGACAAAAGCCAGCTAGCTTCCACCTTCCCCCAGAAATTCCCTGGTTCCGAAGAGCCTGTTGAAAATACTGAAAACCAAACAGGTAGTTATTTGTTTTACCGTCTCCTTTCCCTTTGTCTCCAATGAATTTTTAAAATGGATTTTTAACAGAGAATTAACCTGTCTATAATGTGCTGCTCTCCCAAACAATGGCCTGCAAGAAGAAAAATTGTCCAATAAAAATAGACCTTATGTTACAATTACATTCTTCTACAGCTCCTATTACAACTATATTTCTGATATTGCTCAATTTTATATAAGCACACAACATTTTTCAAACAATTTATTTAATATTCAACCAAAAATGCTGAGCAACAACTCAAATTGTACATCAAAATAATTTAAACATCTCATAAACTTTCAAAGGTGTTCGAATGGCCAGATGTGATTCAGAGCTGTGCCCTTATTAAATTTTTGCACTCCCAATACTTCAATATTTTTCAGTTTATTGAGAAAGAACAATCTTGAGATACTGTCACAAATATCTATTCTGCTTAGAGTGGCTTCATTTTGAAAGGTGTTCAGTTGAGCCCAATCTGATCCTGGGAAAAGTGCAAGATGATTAAATGCGTATAAACTTTCATCTACATGTGATAAAGTTACCGGTGTGTCATGCGCCCCTGTCAAATCTCTGTGTTCAATGAAATGCTTAACTTCTCCAACAAGACAGGTGACCTTCACCTGGTTGGCAGTCTCCAGCCCTTGAACAGCACTAATCCCTTGTGAAGGGTTCGGTGTGAACCCTCCATCTCTGCTGCCTTGTCAGCCTGCGTGGCTGGCAGTGAATATTAAAGGACAAAGCCGGGGTGTTAAGGAGTAAGAAAGGGAAAAGGGGCTAAACTGTATGCACACTAGTGGGTTTTGCATGTGTGCTTAATTATTACGGTTTGATCCATGCTGGTGTAAATATTATTGTTGGTCCACTGAGCCCCTTGATGGGCTTCATCAGAAAATGAAATGCCCTGATGCTAATTTGATATTTCTGTCCAAAGCTGGATGCTCTTAGAGATCTACCTTCTAGAGAAATTACTCAGGAATCTATGCAGAAGGTCTGACAGCAGCTCCAGCTAGGGCAGTCTCCCCCAGCCAGCTGCAGCCAAAAGGACCATGAAGACCCAGTTAACGCAGATAAACTCTTGCCCAGAGTATTTTCCGATTGCCCAGCAATGTGAGACTCACAGAATTTCTGAACTAGAGGTGGTGCCTCCATTTAGCAGTCCTGATCAGACATAGCTAGCTTAGAAAGCCACAGAGAGTGGCTGTGGCATTGCTGAAGCACTGTTGGGAGTGTCCACCTCAAGTCTGTGATGCACGCCTGACCAACTGGTCCCCACTGAACCTGCTGACATTATCTACAGTAAATTAGTGAGATTCAGATTGGCCATATCTGCAGAAGACACAAGCACAGTCATACCTCATGTGAGGCCGTGCCAAGGTCCAGAGACAAATGACTTTTAATAGCAACTTTTGAAGAAATACAGCTGGAGTAGTTGGCTTCAATAGCTCATGAACTTACAGACCTAAGTAAGGTCAATGTTAACTACCTTTTTGCAGGTTCCTTCAGAATAAATAACCTGTAATTTAGGGGATGTGGGAAGGGAACAGACAGAATTGGTTTCTTCTTTCTTATTGCTGGTCACGGCTACAGATTTACATCATCCAAAGAGATACCACTTCACAGCCAAACACTCATCTAGAATTAGCATAAGGCAGGTCACTGAGTGCTCCCCCACCCCAGATGACCAGTTAGTGGAAGCAATGGCTTTTCTGAGCAGGGATTTGGCTGGAGTGTGGCAAGAACCAGCTGGATGCCAGGCCAGGCTGCCCAGGAGCACCACAGTCCTTCTTGTACCACCCAACCATCCGAGTAGACTGAGTGCTGGCTGGTCATGGCTCTTCTGGCTTCTTAATGAAGACAACCAACGCTCTTTGCCTTTACAAAATGAAAACAAATTCTGAAATATGGACATTTTTGGCAAAATGAAATTCTGGTTTCTGAGCCAGGCCTGGGCAGGAGGCTGCGCAGTTAATGCAATGCCAATCTGAAACTTCACATTTCTACCTAGTGCCATGACATGTAATTTATACATCTCTTGTTCTTAACTGACAACTAAAAAAATGAGACACGTTTGTTCTTAGAGAAGAGCCATACATTGTGGGTAGGACTTCTGGTTAAAATGGAATAAACCATTTTTTTTCAGGTGGTGATCAACACAAAAATTAGTAAGCAATGTTCTGGCTAAAAAAAAAATAAATTGAGCTTGGTTTCTAAATTAAAGTTAATAAAAAAAAGAAGTTTTCATTTAGAATATTTTAATATGATGTTAAAATAAAATGTTAAAATGAAACTTTTCCAAAATTCTCTTCCCCTCTGGCTTTTTCCACTCATCATAGAGTGGGTCCATGAACAGTTGCTGATGCCATCATACTTTCAATTAATACAACGCTAACTTGTAATATTTCACCAAGCTCTCTTCATTACATTTTTACAGGCACAAAAAATCAAAGTAACCTGTCCTGGGGCATAGAAATTTTTGTGCATCACTTGAAATGTGATTTACTTGCATTCATTTAAATAAATGCAGTCTTAATATATCTAAATCTAACTAAATACAATGATTTTCAGATGTAAAGATCATCATTTTTTAATCTGGAGCCTATGGAGTCAATGTTGTTTAGAAGTGACAGCTTAGTACCTGAAATGTACTTATTTTATGTTAGGAACTAACTAGTAGCCACTCTTAGCGTAATTTCAATGTATCTGTGATGCATTAGTGTCAATATGTCTCACCAGTATAGAAATCTGATCCTTTTATTTATCACTGGAAACCTATATTTATAACGCTTATGCTGCTTGTCTATCACACCCAATGTCAAAGCGAAAAAAATATCTTTCCTTCTTTAAGGGTTAGAAAATTAAATACTTTAGTATTCATATTTTATTTATACTCTTTGAACAGAACATCAGCAAGAAAATTGCAGTATTACATCTTAAGATCGAAAATCTTTTCTCCTTTTCCAAGGGCTGTCAGTAATCTATTACTGACTAAAAGCACGTGAAATTCCGTGTTCATTTTGAAGATACAATATATAATATTTCACATCTACTGCACTTGGATTTCAACAATCATCTTCTTTCAAAGACACCCTAACAATTCCAATGGTGAATTATTAAGTCTGGATAACAAGGACAACATTCACTTTCTTTGTACTGGTCCAGCTAGAGTAGAAGACTCTATTAATTATCAGACCAGAAATGGGCTAGGACTCGCTTTGTACACTGCTAAGCAGTTTAACTGGAAGAGATGTGTTATATATGGCACTAAATGACCTTTCTAAAAGCTTGTTTTTCCACCAACTGCTTGTGTTGAAACCAATTGCAGAAGTCATTCAAAATGAGCTGTTTATTGCTTCCTAAACGCATTTACTGCATGCCAGATGTCCATTTCAAAACACTCTGCTGTGTGCCTTTTAACTGACCCTACACCGAGATGTAACTGCCCATGTCCATTACTCTGGAAATGTTGCTCACTTAGCAGTGGGCTGCCAGCCCAGCAAGCACTGGGGGAGACCTTCTTCGGTACCACAGAGATTAGCAGGAGCAAAAGCAACTCCTCAGAGGAGACGGGTCCACATCCCACTCGGAAGGGCGATTGCAGCCCAGAGTAAACCAGACTGTCAGCGTTATCTAATGAGGTGGCTGACAATAACAGCGAACACATGGAAATGCAAACTCCCAGTGTGGGATGCTTGCAGGGTCCCTGCAATTGCCTCCTCTCTTGTGCTGTAGAGCTACTTTTTAACTGAGCTGTGTTTTCTAGCGAGCCTATTACTCTGGGCACTTTTAGTCTGGTTCCTTAAACTACCGCTGCCGCTTATGTCCATGGCATTTCTCCTCCTGGTCCACAGCAGCCACCAGTTGCAAAGCTTAAACACAATTACTCCCACTTGGTGCATGCGTTTAGGTGTGTGCTTTCCAGGATGGCATCATGCTTGCAAACACAGTGCTTGGTAGAGGTTGGCCAGAGGATCTTCCTGAGAGAGACAATCATGTTGGCCCTAATTCCCCACTTACTTGCATCAATGGAGTTTAGGTACGTTGATGTTAGCAGGAGCATCGCAATTTCTGCCTATAATGTTCCTCAGCAATCACTGTACCCTGAGAACATGCTAAAACTTTGCTTAAATCTTACCTTAAAACATTATCCTGGTCCTTCAATAAGGCATGATTGGCATATGGAAGTTAGGTGGTCAGTTTGGTCAGTTTTCTTCACTATTAAATATTTTTCTCTATTAGCAAATCCAGAAGAAGTTATTTTATTGTTCTGCACCTGCAGACAGTTGTAACATCGTCTAAGATTTCTTATTGTGAATGCTCTTGTTCTCTTCATGGTACCCTGCAAGGGAGACCTGTCTGGAAATGAAAAATAAATGAAATGAAAATAAAATTTCAATCTAAATTAGGACTTTAAAAAAAAAGGAAAATGTTTCCACAGTGCAATAGCAAGGAAATTAAAGTCATGCTAATCAAAACTTACTCTGAGCAACTTTGGCATATAACACTCAGGAAGAGAAATGACTTTTATGTAACTGATTTCATTCCCATGTCAAAATGAGTATTTTTTTTTCTAGAACTGAATGTAATTACATAACAAGTCAATCTGAAATTATAAAATAGAACATCTTTATCAAATGAGAAGGATTTTAACAAATGAGAAAAAAAGAAAAACCGTCATGCTTTTTCTTTCAAGCTGAAAAAACTTGAAAATCAGTCCATTATGAAAAGAGTTTTGGTTCTGATGAGTGAGAGTTCTCCGCAAAACTTTCAGCCCTACCCTAGCCAGTGTTTGCTTAATTTCAGATCATCCATACTGCAAAGCAAGGAAACCATCTCCTACTTCCTTAGGAAAGCAGAGCTCGGCTTTGACATAGCAAGGCCACAGACAGCAGCTCTGCAAACCTATAAGGTACTTAACGTAAGGTTTATTTACACACTTCAAAATATCACTACAGTCTTTGCCATACCTTCCTTGCTTCTGACAGAAAACAAAGCAACTTGAAATAAAGCATATGCAATCAATTAACTACCTCTGCATTGCTCCTCTTTTTCTTCAATGTAAATTCAGTTAAAACCTGAATTTGAAATTAATCCCAGGCTGACTGCAAATACTTTGGTTTTAATTCAGTTTCATTTGTAGTTGTGTGGGATGAAGAAGAATGAGAAAAGAAATCATGAAAGACACATGCAGGAAGTTATTGCGATATTACTGATTTTTCCATGAACGTTAGTTATATGTCAGAGGTGGATTTTTTAATTTACTTAGAAACAAAAAAATAATACCCACCTGTATCAATTATACCTTAGTTAATAGTAGCACATGGAGCCTATCTTTGCAAAGATTAAAAACTGTTTAAGTGAAATGTTCAGAACAAGTTTGTAACTAACTTACATAATTTTCACTCCCAATTTCGGTTAATCTCACTAAATGTGCAAGAACACAATTCATTTGGTAAATTAGCAGTGTCAGAAAGAAAGCAGTTACACCCACAGTGGTAAATCAGTTGTTACAGACTGCTAAAAGGAACTAAAATTGTCAGTCACTCAAATCAGGCTGAAAGGGCTTAACATTGTGCTGGCATGCAAATAAGCGGAGCCGTCTGCCGAGAGTAGATCTGTACTGAAAGATTAACAAAAGTACAGGAAAGAGTTTGGAGCTATCATTAAAGTAAAAGCTTTGGAAAGTGTATCAAAAGAACAGGGAAAAAAGCACATGGAGAGAAAGCAATGATTCCACGTGCTTCCCATTGGTTTCACTATGGTGTATGAGAGGACAAGAGGGGTATACAATGGACAGAGTGACAGGGAGAGTTCTCACATAGAAGTGAAAATGCAACTGGAAATGTCCCTCTAAACAGTTGCTATCAACAAGCAGTCACTGAATCATAGAATCATAGAATAATTAAGGTTGGAAAAGACCTCTAAAATCATCAAGTCCAACCGTCAGCCCAACACCACCATGCCTGCTAAACCATGTCCTGAAGTGCCAGATCTACATGTTTTTTTAACATCTCCGGGGATGGTGACTCCACCACCTCCCTGGGCAGTCTATTCCAATGCCTGACCACTCTTTCAGGAAAGAAATTTTTCCTGATATCTACTCTACACCTCCCCTGATGCAACTTGTGGCCATTGCCTCTCGTCCTATCGCCAGTTACTTGGGAGAAGAGACCAACACCTGCCTCACTACAACCTCCTTTCAGGTAGTCGTAGACAGCAATAAGGCCTCCCCTCAGCCTCCTCTTCTCCAGACTAAACACCCCCAGTTCCCTCAGTCGCTCCTCATAAGACTTGTTCTCTAGACCCCTCACCAGCCTTGTTGACCTTCTCTAGACACGCTCCAGAAACTCAATGTCCTGCTTGTAGTGAGGGGCCCAAACCTGAACACAGTACTGCAGGTGCGGCCTCACCAGTGCCAAGTCAAGGGCTCAATCACCTCCGTGCTCCTGCTGGCCACACTGTTCCTGATACAAGCTAGGACGCCATTGGCCTTCCTGACCACCTGGGCACACTGCTGGCTCATGTTCAGCTGGCTGTTGACCAACACCCCCAGGTCCTTTTCCACAGGGCATCTTTCCAGCCACTGCTTCCCAAGCCTGTAGCATTGCATGGGGTTGTTTTGATGAGGTCCCAAAAGAGCTGTTATCTGATGCACCCTTAAGACACCTGAAATCCAATTCTGTGGCAGGCAGTGCTGAAGATTTTACAAAGTGACTAGTTTTAACATTAAGTAGGCAAAAACTTCTTTACAGCTCAGAACTAGACTGTAATCTCTTTGCATGCTTGAACTACTGAGATTCCAGTTGAGACTGGAGGGTTTTGTCAGTTGATCATCATTTTGGCTTCATTCAGTGTAACCTGTTCTGAGGTCTGATCATCACTTCAGCTGCATACGATTCTCCCATTTTCAGGCCAGACCTGGAGTCTGAAATCCTATATACACTGACAGCAATTACCCCAGCACCTCTGGCATATCCATCATCTATAAGTCTCCTCATGCTGGGAGCCATAGCAATTATAGCCAGAGATGAAACAATCTCCTTAAAGCAACATATTTGGAACAGAAACATTTTGAAAAAAAAAAAAGTGTTAAAATAGTAAAAATCTAACTTGTCAGATATCTGACTATATTCCAGGGAGATGCTGGTAGTACTGAGGTTTTAAAGACCCTTGAAATCTCAGCTGGTATATGCTGTTCTTTCAACTCATGAATCTGTTCTCACTTCCAGCGTTTAAGGATGAGGCTTCTAAGGGTCACCTTCTTTTTATCATGTTCATACTTTCTTTGCCAAGACAAAGTCACTGTTTTATTACCCTGACTGCTTCTAGCCCCCAGCTTTAGCAATGAGGCTTGTAACGCATTGGAAATCGGCGGGAAGAGCCTTACAGAGGGTGCTATTTTGGAGCGGGCGGGGGGGATGTTTTTGAGCACTTCTATGTGAAAGGCTTTTTTTCCTTTTGTTTTTACAACAGTTCCCCACAGTCCAACAGATGCTCATTTTACCACATAAACCTGACCACATAAAGTGGGATTTTCCTCACCTAGTTTTAGCTGCCTACAAGTTAATCATCTAACTTAGTCACACAGGGCTTCCTTTTATCAAGGACAGAAAGAAGTAGGTGTCAGAAGAGGATAACGTTTCCCCTTCCTTTGGGATTTACCTCAGACTTGGCCACCTAAGTACCTAACATGGCTGAGATCCATCCCAACTGTAGTACTAATGAATTCTGTCCCATTTGCATAGCCTTTTGCTTACATATATCATATCTTTAGACACATCAGTAGTAATAAAGCAACAAAAATGCAACACAGATTCTAGACAGTAATGCAGGCCTCCTGGAAACTTAATTATTACTTAATTATTAATTTATTGCTTGTGTTCTACAAATTAACATTGTTACTTCGTGATATATGTAGGTCTCAGCCTTGCTAGGTGCCGTGCACTTGCAGCTTATTCATTCAGCTGCATTTTACAATGAGCAGGCACATGCCTGCATTGGTCACGAATGCCTTGTAAACCAGATGATTAACTTTAAGATCATCCTTTCTGAATCAGCTGTGATTTGTAAAACCCTCAACTGTTCAGGTAACACTTTTATTCAAGACGTTCCCCAGGTTCTTAGCCGAGGAAGTGTATGTCTTCTGACACCAACTGGTGCTTTCCTAATTTCTCCTGGTGCTTTTCTAATTTCTCCTTCAGACAACAGGTCAGAAGGCTGCTGCCCCTTTCTTTTGTTGTAAATCTCAAAAACTGGCAAATGCTGGCAGTTGCCTGTGGCACTTGGAGATGTGCTGCAGTTCGAGAAGCTGAGACTGCAGCGTCCAAAAGGAACCCCCTTGAAACAGGGTGTGTAACTCTCCTGTGTGGAACTCGAATCCATAGCAGAAGCTTTGTGTCTTCATCATGAGTCTTGGCTGAAAATAGGATAGGTTTGTTTTATCTTCTTTTTTTCTGTTTCACTTGCTTAAAAAGGATGAGCATGCATGTGGATGCATTTGAATAATCCAATAAGTAGAAATACGAAACAAAACTGTCACATTACTGCTATGAAAATACAAGGAGGTGCAAGCTGGAATTTTAGCTCCATAATCAAATTCCCGCAGAATTCAAATACATTTCAAAGTGTTTGATTAGAAGTCATCCATTGAAAAGAAGCTGTTACCAGCTGGTGGAGTTGGTGGTTGAATACACAGGCTGTGGAGGTGACTGGGTGAATGTGGCAGGAGGTGGGATTTCCAGTATTGCTGTCAAGCCTCCAGCATTTCTTTTTTTAACTCAGAGACCTTTCTTCCACTTTCTCTGTACTTCGAACTAATTAAATGTCTGAAGTGACAGCTCCTGTAGCACTTCTGTCTTTAATTCTTTGCTGGTCTATATATTCTAGTCTCTGCATGTAAGGTGAGAATGTACAGGTATAGGAAGCCTGAAGCAGCTATTGCAAATACTAGGGTAAAAATCTTAGTCACATGGTGGATCTTTTAATTGCTTCTTTGCAACATATTCAGGAAGTTATGGTGGCAATCTGGGAATCCAATGAGTCTTTTAATTATCTGTCTGCTGGAGCTACAGATCCTCATATCTGTCAGCAAATTGCTGAGAGATTGTGGGACTGTTTATGAGGAAAAGAGCAGGCTTCTGTTGCAAACTACCTGAGCATGTGTTTCCTTAAAGCAGCAGAAGCCATACAAGTGGTGCTGTTCCAAGGGAGACTGCTGTTAACTCTCTATGACCACTCGTACCTTGGCAGAAACTCACATTGGTTGGTTGAGGGAGTGAGAGGAAATAATGGAAAAATAAGCAAACATTCTAGGACTTGGGGGACTGAAATATAGAAATGTAACTTTTCTAGTAAAGTAAGTGCAAACGGCTGAAGATTTATTGATTGCAACCCATATTGCAATAGTCCCTAAGCTAGCACTTTAATAAAACCAGGGAAAATGACAACAAAAAGGAGCCCCAGAAATCATAAATCTCAGTGTATGTGCTGAGTGGTGTAGAGAAAATAATCAGCAAAAAACAATCAACTCCATCTCAATTTGGGAGCACAGAAAGTGCTATCTGGGGAGGACAGGGGGGCAGAAAACCTTGGCTCATTCAGTCCCGCCTCTTTCAGATGGCAGCCAGCACCAGATGCTTCGGAAAAACATGTAGGAAATTCCACAGCAGGCACATGGGGGATAATCTGTCCCTCTCTCCTTGCCAGGAAGATCTCATGCTAATCCTTAAAATTTAAGAATAGTATTACAACTTGAAACTTCAGGTTTTATATAGGTCCCATTGTTCCATTTAAGTATTAACCAGTATAACTGGATAGTCAAATTCTTGTTTGAAACCTGCTAAACCTAATTTTTCTTGGAATTTTTTGCAATGTATTAAATGTCCACTTAGTTTTAAGGAATATTCCAGATTTATTACTCTTACTTTTGCAATGACCTGAGCTAATCAAGTTTTGTCCAAGGAGCCGTTCCTCAGTGTTCAAAATGCCACGTACAAAAATTATAAAAAGAAAGCACTCCCCTTACTTTTCAGGTTGCAGCCTACACATCTTGTTCTTGTCTTCCCTAAGTGCCAAAAAGAGAGTATCCATTTCATAGATGTGGCTAGGTCTGTGCCTGGGGTAGACCTTCTGTGTGGGATCTAGTTTGCCTAACCTGGTCCTGGGTTTTGGAGATGTAGGCTACGTCTAGGCTTGTAAGTTATAAAGCCTGGAACAAGAACTAAGCTCTTGGACATCATTATTTGGAGAGTTAAATTGCTGGAACAACCCTAGAAAAGTGTGTAGCACTTTTCCAAAGAGCTTCTAGGAAAAGTTTGCATGACAGCACAGCCTAGATGAGCGAAGCCTTTGCCGTCAGTGTTTTAAAGGAAGCTACCTCATTTTGGAGGGTAAAAGAGCCGACTGCAGCACACACATGGGCTGTGCCCTGTCAGTAAGCCTCAGTGACAGAGAATTGTCCCAAACACATCTGATAAACTGGTACATATGCAGCCTTGAGAATCCAGTCTCCACAGGTAAATGCATCCTATACAGTCAGTGGAGGCAAGTACTTTTGAACTCCTCTCAGAGGGGCCGCCATGTCTGAAGTGTATCAACAGAATTTTCTCTTGTGGCTATCTACTGATCAGACACAGAGCTTCATCTGCTTTAGACCCAGCACTTTGTCAGCTCCTAAGATTGCAGCGCAAGTCCAGTTAGGCAGCATGGATCCCATGTTTTATTGAATAACAAACCGGATACCAGGAACTCTACTGTTATATATTCCTTTCATTTTCAATCACTTTGTATTGAAAGGGATAGGGAAAAAGTAAAGACTAGAGCTGAATTTGCAGAGTTTTATCTAAGCAAAAATGGAAGAATGCCTCTTTTAGTTAATTTCCCATCTTAAAAAGAACCAACGCCAGGGGGTTTTTGTTGTGGTAGTACCTAGAAGTCTCAGTCAGAATTCAAGTACCCCTTTCAAATTCAGATGTCTTTGAGCAAACATGTACAATAAGAGAGTTCTTGTCCCATAGAGTTTATCCTGTAAATGAACCAAACAGTCAAAGAGAGAAGAATAAAGCAAAGGGCTGGAAAGCACAATGATATTCTTGAGACTAAGAAATCAACTAAAATGTGCTTAAAATCAAGGGATATAGAGCAACAGAAGACTTTAATTAATCAGACTGTCAGAACTAACTGCCAGGTAAAATATATCTGCTGATAAATGTATAACTGCTAATAAAATGCATCTTTTTCTTCAGCAGTAGAAAAGGAAAAACAAAGGAAGCTCTGGAGGAGCAAAGGCTGAGATGTGCTCTTAATTATGCTGCTCAGGCAGTGATGACTGCATATCATATGCTGTACACCAGCATCACCAATGAGCAACAACTGTTTAATTAATATTTAGGAGGATGCATATTCATGCTAATCGTGCTCCCTTTGTAGGGGGAAACAAAAGCTACAGTATACTTAAAGGTTTGCTTGCCACTGCTTAAAAACACCTTTAAAAGTTATTAAGACAGAGAAAGCAAAGAGATCTTGGGCTTAAACCTATAGGAGAGGACAATTTACCTTGACTTTCAGTTAATGCAGAGAGCAACCTTATCTGAAAAGTCTAAGTTGTCTGTTTCTGAAAAAACCTCACATCATATTTTTTTTAGCCCCTTTCACACATGGATTTCATAGCTACTATGAGGAATAAAGATGGATTCTTAACATTTCCACTGTACATGCAGTTGATGCTGTTCATAAATCCACTGACTATAAAGTCTGAAAGGACCACAGGCATCACTGTTTGGCCTCATGAATAAAAGATTCTGAAGAATGGACAGCACTTCTTATTGAAAAACTGTTGATCTTGAATTTGAAATTGGCAGCAAATATTGCCAAATATCTGTTTTTCCATGCAAGTATTTCTTAGAGGTGAATCATCTTTTCTTATGAAGACTAAATTCAGTAAATCTTTCATTCTCAAGGTTCTTCTCCAAATCTTCACCAATTTATCAAGGTGTTATTCCAGTTTAACCAGTGCTTCCATAGGTTTCAGACAGTGCTTCCTTACAGAAGTTCTCTTCTTCTCCAAGTTCCTTTCTCTACACCTTCAGAAATCGCTTGACGTGCAGCATCACACGGGCAGCTGATGTGATGAGTCACCGCTGGCACAGTTTCTTTGTACAGCAGTGGTCTAAATGTTCTGCCAGGCACTGAAACAGCTTTTAAGACTTTAATTGAAGAGGTGAGCAGAGACAAAGCTCTATCTCTTGCTCCCTGGGCAGTGCATTCTCATTACACAATCCACAACCAACAAATGGAAATACTTCAAGGAATCAGATTTGGAGATTCGGGTCTCCTTCCAGCTCAAAAATCTTGCTCCTAATCTGTGGAGCTGAGCTGACTTTTATTTCTCCTTTTTCCTGCACCCAGGAATTTTCCATTCCTGGTCCAGCAGCTCAGCTTCTGGATGAGATATGATGGTTGCTCAGATCTAGATTTAAACACACTTTATGGTTAGGAAAATATGCTGTAACAAGCTATGTGATCCCCTCTATTTATAAACACACTCTTAACTGTTACAAAATGTTGGCTACATAGAACACAAGTAGGTCACAATTAGGGTCACATGTTATGTTACTTGCCTGAAAAACATCAGTGTGTGTTGTAAAGATTCCAGCTTATTATTTGAAAAAGATGAAATACCTGTTAGAAAAGTAGAAGATTATGAGAATTGCCCAAGAACAGCAAGTCATGGAAAGTTTCTGCAAAAACTGCAGTACTCATCAGCTTCAAGAATGCTTCCCATAAGAATAAATTTGAATCCAGACTATAGGCATCAGTATCAACATCTGCATATCTTTAACTGTGTGAATATTGTGAAGTGTTTAATGAGATCTGATTGCTGAATATCAGAACTGCGAGGGAAAGCAAGAGAGTGAAAAAGAAAGTAAAACCGAGAAAAGACTTGGAGCAGTGAACCTCTGTCCTGCAAGCTTCCCTGCAATATCTCAAACTACTTAAATGGATTAAACCGTAAACTAATATACTGTAAATAAAATAAAATTTCACTTCTCTAAGAAAACCTCAGCATCAATAGCTTGAAAATAAAATGATTTTTAATTAATTAATGATAAAATATAAGCAATTAAATAATTATATAATAAAAAATAATGAATATATACTCGTTCAGAAAGCTTTTTTTCATGGGGAGCACAGTATTCCTGAAGTTACCTGTAAAGGTATATATACCAGACAAACGTGATTGCGAAACAAACATGGAGAAAGGCTGTGTTGGCACAGAGGGCTGCAGTCCCCTGGGCAGAGCTCCCGCTGCCTCTGCTGCTGCAGGGCAGCAGGGGTGATGGCGAACTGCAGAGGGGAGCCAGGGTGGGAGCTGAGCTCGCAGCGTTGCCATCATTTGTAGCTGGAGACATTGGAAATGTCGTTTTTCAGCTGTCGCCCTGTGGTTTCCTATATGGAGAGAAAGAGCTTCGGGGTCTGACAGATGGGTTCCTGTGAATAACTCTGCAGTGGTTTGTGTCGCCATCTGACTGTTTCACTGGCTTGCCAGAAGTTACCTTCCCTGTCACAATGGTAGCTTAAGAGGATTTGAGTTCACATTTAGCAAGTCTTGTTTGTATTCTGTGGCCTTGATCCAGACTGACTTTACCAGCCAATGTATGTTCAGATATTAGCTTGGCAATCAGTGTGGTTAGTGCTGCTGCCCCTCAAAAGCCTGAGCTAACCTCCGACACACAGGTGAGATGGGCAGAAACAACTATAACAAACCTGTAGAGATAATTTTTCAGCTTCTTTCAAGACAATTCTCCTTTCCCTAAGCAATCTCCAGCTCTGGCAAGCATCAACTGGACAGTTTCAGACCAGTTCCTGAAGTTGATATGACAGCCTTGCTTGTACTCTAATTGTCTTTGCTCCTTAATAGTGCTTTATACGTTGCAGGAGAATGTTGCTTACCCACTGATAATAGATTTCATAAGGGTAAATATTAGAGAAGTAAGCAAAAGTTTTGAAAATGAACAAATGCAATAAAGGTCAATTCTCAAGCATGCTGAATGCATCGCTTAAAAGATGGTGACATTGATTTTTGCTATGTATATCCCATTAGGAGTAATTGGGTCAGGAAGACATTTATGCTTCTAATATACTTGACTTTCAGTGATAAAACTGGGAGCTGGGTTCAGATTAGAGTGTTATTGGAAATGCCTCTCCACCAGTTCAATTTCTAAGAACAGCAGAATAAATGTGGATTAATGCTTTGCAGTAAATCTCATGACATCTCTTTATTGATTCCAAAATTCTAATGACATCCAGGAAATGAAAATTGAGAAAAGCTGCTGTGATGTAACAAAACTTTCTATAAGCATTATGGAACACATATGCATTAGTATTTTTTAAGGTTTTTTTTTAATAACAAAGATGCAGAACTCTTTGTATTCCTTAAGTAGATTTTAATGGAACTTTGAAACTCAGTAGAATGTTTTAGTCATCCAGTTAAATTACAATTAGTGTCTTCTGCCTAAGGAACCAAATCCTGGTGGTGGATCATATTGCAGTAGGAGTGTGGTAGGTCTTTCAGCTATGTAAACCATCTGTGGCCCTGAGTTCAGCGATACAAGAGACTATTGACCAGGTGCACAAAGGAGTGAGACATATTGCTTGACCACAGTAGCCTTGGTTTCCAATTTCCAGGATGGTGTTGTGTCAAAAATGCTAGCAACAAAAGGGGAAAGGCGGGAGGCTTTCAGGGGGAAGTGAGACGTGATGAAAAGAGTTCTCTGTCTTTTCCCAGACGGTCCTACACTGATCATGATGTTATCTTTTTCTTCAGATGAAGCTATTCCCCGAGAGTCAAGCCCTTGCCACAGCTCTCATGCATCTGGGCTTTGCCCTAGAGCAGGATAAAATGTTTTCAAATGTAATAAATTCAAGAAAAAAAGTAGTTTCAGAGTAATTAGCAGCTGCCCATCTACAGCTAAGAATCAGACCTTCAAAATTTTCTCTCTGTTTTTGTAAACTTTTATAAGAAAAAAAAGAACAAAAGACAGTTTTGAAAACATTTATATGTTTTACATAAACGCTTTCAAGAGAAAGAGCTCTCCTTTGGGTGAGATATTGTGTTTCAGCTTTTCACAAACATTGAAAACAGTGTTTGCATTTTGAAACTGGAGAGCTTTAAAAAAAAATTAAGAACTTTAAAGAATCCACAAATGAAACAGAGTTATTCAATCTGAAGAAAAAATGGGATTTTTTTGACCTCTGTCACTAAATATACCTATAATAACTATAAAACTATTGCTACTTATATGAATACTGGTACTACTACATTACTGAATAACTAACATTCTTTTTTTAGTTACTTGGTTCTAAATCTAGAGGGTCCTAGGTAAAAATATTCCGTTTTCCTCAGGTCCTACACAGGAAGACCTCATAAAGCTACTGCTTCAGCTTGTTCCCAAACATGAGCAAGAACATGTATTTTAGAAGTTTCTGCTCCTCTTCCAAGAAAAGAAGATAATAGGATATGTTGGCCCCAAAACTTCTGTTTCCACACATGGCCTGTTAATATCTGCTTCAGCTATTCCATCTAGTGGAATTTTACCTCTCTTGTCTTTTCCAAACTAAAATGTCATTAATCCAGTGAGGATTGCTTGTTGTTCATGTGCTAGTGCTTCAAGGTGGGATTTCTGTGTAATCCCACACATCCTGCTCAATTTGAAAGAGCTGTCCCGCAGTTGCTAAGTTAAACCCTTCCAAATTTTTCTCTCTATAAGGCAAAAATGAGAAAAATTACAGATTTATGTACCTGCCATTTCATACTCCTGTTCATTTGGCAGACTTTGTGACTTCTGTCTTCACATGTAATACCCCATCCAGGTAACAACTGAATGGTAGTGAATGCAGGAATTGCCTTCCTACTGGTCATTCTGACCTTTCTGCAGAATTTCCTGGGGCTACCAGCCTTCCAAATCTTTCTTACCCTTGTGTCCAAACTCCTCTGAATTAGTAGGTATCCACTTCCAAATGTAATGTCAAAGAAAGTGTAAAACTGGAGAGTGGAGTCCTGTCGAGTGCCATTTAATATTCCTTGATCAGCAGCTCATCTTTGATACAGAGCGGAATCCCCTAAGACCAGTCCTGTCGTACTCTCTGTCTCCTCCCTGATGCTGTTAGCATCTCGCCTCCATCTTCTTCTGTTGTCAGTCTTTCTTCCTTTCATTGCTTTTGTGCACATTGCATCCATGTTTTGGACCCTTTTCTCACCTTGCTGTCAATCATCCATTCTCTTTTCGCCTGTGTTCTTAATTCAATGAACACACAGATTCTCTTTCAATGACAAAACCCCAGGCTTCTTGTCTGCTCCTCAGGGCAGAACCTACAACCTCTCCAAATCATTGGCATTACAACCATCTGAGGGGATTAATAAAAATAAAATCCCAATATCAAGTAATTTATGTTAAGAAGGAGGCTGGTTTTTCTTTTCTGGAAAGGTGTTAACATATTATTACTGTTAGCATGCAGAAGACAACTTGTTTATTGCTAATTAACCACCTACAGAGCAGATGCTTAACCTGAACTACACCTTTCAAGGGAATATCCAGAGGCTGAATTTACTGGGCATATTTATAGGTATTAAGTACCTGCGTTTACTACTGAGTAGTAGTAAATTATTTCAGAAATGCCCTGGGTGAGGTAAAATAGTTTGGGGAAACAGAATGTTAATTAGAGTCAGGAAGTTCAGGGCCAGATGTTTCATGACAGGGAATTGTGCTTGATATCTGGTAAGCTATGGGAGCTTTGTGCTGTGCATCTGTGTGAATGGAAGGATCCTGAGGCCTGTAGAGCTGGTCTGCTATCACAGCAAGAATGGCAAAGCCATTGACCTCAGTTTCATTATTTACCAAGAGTTTGGGCTGTCATTCAGGTGGCGTGATCCTACATGGGGGATGTTGACAAAGGCATTTCTTCTTTTTTGACATTTCTTGAGGTTTTGACATTGAATGAAGACACTGCACCTATAACCTGTATAATATTGTCTTATTGGAAAAACATTTGGTGTTGATATTCAGGAACATGACTGCTAATGTCAAGGACCAACCTTCACTTTTTCTCCAGCTACAGAGTATTAATGATCCTCATAATCAGGAATATTTCTCATAATCAAAGGATTTGTGGCTCAATGTTCTCCTACAACACTGCTGTACCTCACTCTTGTACCTGGCTGAAATCTTTCTTACAACTGTTCTCTTTGTCTGCAAGGGTCATAATTTAGATGACAGAACGCAAAATAACCCTGTAAACAGCACCACTCTTCAGTGCTCTTTTACAAAAGAGAAGAATCCTTTTCCTACCACAAGGCTCAGTTTATGGAGTTATATTTGCATGTGTAATTTTGTGCTTCATTGCCCCTAATGTGCACTTACAAGGTATTATTTTAGAGCACAGCTATAACTGATTGGAACACAAAACATGGGGTTTATCACCTCTTGGACTTGGATTTGTGTATCATCCTTAGACAAATGCATGTGGAAAGCTTTGCTCACTGAATTGCATATTGCAGCTTACTCCCCAAACGTACAATACATAATTCAATAGAGTCTGGTGTAGTTGTCAGCTTTTCCTCAGAACGAAACCAGCTGTTTAGAGGGCTGAAGCAATAAAGCTTTTTTGGAAGAGCTTCCCCTCATGGAGTTCTAAAGCTCCTCTCAGCTCTTATTGCTAAGACAGATACAACAACAAATTTACAGAAAAGGGATGAAATCTGGACTTCAAGCCAAATGAGGGTTTCTGCCTCCACTGATTTTCCCCACTCATTGACTTCTGGTTATACATGTGAAGTGGTGGAGGAAGAGGGCAGCCTAGCTCTTCTCGTGCTAATTTACACTTATTGTGTCTAGAGCAGTTCATGTTTTCTGAAGGACCTCTGTGTGATGCTGAGTGAGTCACTTAGACATAGACTTAGACACAGACATAGACCTATAAAACACATCTCACACATCCACAACATGTACACATAGAAGGCATTTAGGGTGTACTTTTGTTGTCATACCAGGAAGGAAACCCTGGTCCCCAGGGCAATCAGAGTGTCTCATGTCTGTACTGTTTAATGACATTACCTTCTGGAAAGGACTAGCTTTGTTCATGTGGGATATTAATGACACAAATCTTTGCTTGATGGCTGTAGCACAGCACTTTTGAGTCTCTTTGTGCATAAGCCTTCCCAGTTCACATATTTTTCCACATTTGTGTCCTACCACAGTGTGTGTGGTAGTGGAATGTCCCATGTATGTTTTCCATGCTCGCATGTCCTGTATTAGGGCACTTCAAGTCACACATGCTGAAAGGCTTTCTTTTGTGCTCTTCAGTGCTAAAGTATGATTTTCGGACAGGGCTACACAGAGTAGCTAGAAACACATACCCTCATGGCCATCAAATCAGCTGCTAAACACAGTGTAGACAAATATGACATATATGATCTAAAGAAGCCCTTCTGAAATCTTCTTCACAAAGTCTAAAATGTTGCTAGACTTCTTTACCCTCCAACTCCTCCTTCTTTCTCCTAATCCTCACAGCTATTAAAAAGTAAATAAATACATTAATTCACATCTTCCTTCACACCTATGCAATAAACCATGGCATTTCTTTGAAGCATCCATTACTATTGTGAGCCCGGTCTTTCTCATCTGCAATTTGTGGGGTTACAACAAGGTCAAGCATGCAAAACAAAAAGCCTCTATAAGGCCAAACAGTTAAATTCCCTATGCAGGCAGCCAGTACCTTTCAGCAATTGCTCTCCTCCTGTATCTTTGTTACCTAGATATGAGACACTGTGACACATTGTGTCCTCTACAGTGTCTTTGAGAGAGAAAAATGTTCAACGACCCCAGCCTCTGATGTGCACATCATTTAGAATGACCAATCTATCATCAAACATACATGTATTTTAAAAAAAGTATATGTGGAATAATTTAAACAAGAGGCCAGTCTGATGTAGAAATAGATACGTGATCAGCCTGGCCATAGTTTAAAGAAAGGCCTTCTCCTGCTCACCAGTGTGCTGAAGAAGTGTCTTGTTGACACAAAAGAAGGAAAAAGAAAGAGGTACATCTGCCTCTATCTGCCTCTACCTGCTCTGGTTGAGGCTGCATTACTGGTAAGTTGATCTATGTAGTAAATAGACAGTATCTTCTTTGTGGGTAGGAGTGGTTGAAGAGAACTCATATCGGAAAGCAGGGAGCAGGGAAAGAAGGACCCATCTTAAGAAAGGCTGTTGGCTCCTTCTGTGGCTCCCTACTCAAAAGTGCAGAAAAAGCTAATAGAAAAGGAAGACCATGGACTACCAACACCGGCTACCAGCTCATTCTCTTCTGTGTCTGCTTCTTGTTAAATGAGGTAGTGATATGCATGCACTCTGCACAGAGTGCATTCTGGCACTTGAGATTTGTCGATGAGATCCTGTGATCCATGTATCTTGTGGAGTACACCCTCCAGAAGAATTTACCTGGGTGACAGCGGCCATGCTGTCGGGGGTTGGGTAGCAACTAGCAGTGGTAGAAAATGGCAGCTGGGGTCAGAATGTCACCTTCAGATGTATCTATGATATTACTAAAAGCAAGTACATCAGCACCTGGAGACACATAAGATGCTGCACTGTTGTCCATACACTGCCTCCCAGCAGAGTCTCTACCCTTAGATCAACAGCTAAACTTCGTAACTTTGTGTGTGAGAACCTGAATTAGATATTTATTTGGCAATTCCATGTGAATCCTCCTAGGCAACACAGGCAGAGAAGACCCTGATACAATCTAGGCACTAAATGAGCTGTTTGGCAGCATTATGATTTGTATGTATGTGGAGGCAGAACTTCATGAAACTGGTGAATACTAAGTCAGATAACTAACAAACCTACAGACTTCACATTAGACAACAAACCTGGAGTACAGTGAAGTCACAAATCCACCTTACAACTGTCTGAAGCACCTACACAGGAAGGTAAAGAGGACTAAAGGTATAGCTGCATGAAATTGCCTGCTCCAGATAAACTTGCAGCAAACACAGCCTGAAAGCTATTGCTGTGGCATGGGGGTGAATGATATCAAAACCTTTCATACAGAAATAGTGGACACACTTGGATGATTCAATGCTAGGCAAAATACATGGTTCGTTGTTGTTTGGTGTTTCTCAGCTACAAAAAGACAAATACACTTGAAAAGTAAACGTGTGACACTTACTAAGCTGTAGCATCACTGCACTAGTTAACTAGTTAATGTTTGTGTGATGCTTTGACTGAAGATGTAAAATATCAAGCATTGTTGTTAAGATACATTGAGATTCCCATTGTTCTAATCTTTACCCACACCCACTTACAGGGATTAGTTTTTATAGGTCTTCAATAAAAGATAACCCATTCTGAGATATTGCTGCCAGTTTTAATAAATCAGTAGTCAGACAGGCTCATCAACTACCTCAAAACCAAACAGCTTAACAGAAAAAAATAGAAAGATTTGATCTGAATCTATCCAATCAGGCCCTACCTGGAAGAGACATACAGCTTTAATATCTGCTGGGACTTCATCTCTGCCACTGGCTAGGTTTCTTCTGGAGGGATATATAAGGGTAAATGTTGCTTTCTGTTGCTCCACAGAGTTCCATCGACTTTAATAGGATTGGAAAGATTAATTAAGAAGAGAATGTTGTTTGCAACTTCACCTTGCTTCCATTTGCAGGCCATATGACTTCAATAAAATACAGGGTGAAAGTTCTCTGAGAATGACAAAGCACCTGGAGATTCTCAGATTGCTTTCTCCGCCTGGCTAATTTGTTAGCCATTCTCTTCACGCAAATAATACAAATGATGATGGGATGAATGTGGCACAATCTGTGCCTTCATGATCTGCCATGTCTACCATTAACTTGTTCATGTTAGACTTATCACTTGATGTTAAAACAACAATTTAATGGTGTTTTTTATCACAACTCTTTTACATCCATCAACATGATACTGCCAATTTCCCCTCTTAAATTAATTTTTGAGATCATTGCTGCATTTCTTCCGCTTCAGATTTATGATCTGCATGCTTGCTATATGTGTATATAAATTTTTGTTCTCCTTTATACTGTGTATGAGGCATGAAACACCCTCCAACAGCTCTGGACAACAGCTTGTAGATCTTACGATCTACTTACTAACATTTCTTTTTCATTAAGGCCAGATTAAGCATGGATTCTTTGAAATAAAAATCAGTATCAGAGCATAGCTTATATATAAAGCTCTTCTAAATCAAATCTACAGCAAGGATATCATGTTAATACAGATGCACTGAGGAATTATTAATACTGAAAACTGAAACATGCATTTGCATGTGCAAATTTCTTTCTCTGTTTCTCGGTTTTCCCCTCCCCTCTGCTCCCTGCTCTCCTTTAAAGAAAAGTGCCACAGAAGACTTTTCAGCATTTGGTTTGTAGAATCTCATAAAAATGATGTGATCGAAATTCTCCAGACACAGCTTGGCTTCAAGATGTAAATAATGTACTGATACTGATTTCCAGAAGCCCACTAAAAGCATTACAATTGCAATTTAACTATTCTCTGGGAGGAAAAAAAAAAGAAAAATAGAAAAAAAAGGTGGAAGTATAATTAAAGAAGAGATGAACATTATTACTGCCAGCAAGTTCAATCTTGCAAAACTTATTCCCTGAAAGACAAGCTTAAGCTTGCCTGAGCATTTCCCCCACCATGATTTATGTTTGAATTTACTACTTGTTGGCAAGATTTTGCAGTTCATTCAGCCCAAGCTCAGGCTCAACTACCAATGAAAGCAAAATAAACACTGCAGAGTAAACCCTGTATTTACTGGAGGTTAAAGTAGTGTGAAAGAATAAGAGCAAATTTGTTATGTAATTATTTATTATATAATTACTATTTTTGCTTACATTTGCTGGCCATTTAGATAAAAAAGGTATCCGCTTGTACAGATAGCATGCACGAAAGGAGGCTACATGGCTTCAAATATCTGACTGTTCTGACGATTAAGAGAATAATTTGGTTTATTATGGCTGTCTGGGTTGATTGACTTAGCTGAGATGTGAAAAAAAAAAAACAACCCACTTTGTTTTTAAGAGAATTGCACATTTTCTGTGTAATAGATCTCCAGATTCTGACCAAAACTTTTTTGAATGTTTCCTGAGATTTTCTTGCACAGTATTCATAAGCTTATACTGATATAACTTCTTCTTTCACTAATCAGGAAGAAGTTAGGACCAGATCAGTGCCTTTCTTCTTGCAGTGGCTGTGCCCTCTCTATGGTGGTAGTACCTGTAGTTCTGTGTGAAGAGGTACATATTTTGTATGCAGCCATGCCCTCAGGAGCAACTTTTAAACCTGAAGAAAAAGAGGCAAATAACTAAAATAACTGTTCACTAAAACTGGTAACAACTGTTGCCAAGCTGTATTAGAAACATTTAGGAAGCTGAATCTATTCTGAAAAAGAAAAATCTCAGAGCAGCATTGCTTATCGGAAAGACCATGGGCACTGCCACAGGTTCATTCTGTCCTGGAAACCTCCCCCATCTGTAAAGGAATATCCCTTTACAGAAATAGTAAATGATTCTGGTGAAGTTCTTTTCAGAAATTAATATATATGTTTATTAATTTCTCTGATTACCCGAAGGTTTTACCCATCAGGGTCTTGCCTGTTTTCTCTGGTCCTTCTAGAAGCCCATCCATCTCTAAAGAAGGGACAGGTCAACGTCAGCCCAAACAGCTCTCTATAGCAGGTTAAGAGCTACAACAATTCAACTGTCCACAACTGCCCTTTAGTTAAAATGTAGGAACTGGTGATGTGAGTGTTGACAGTCCATTCCAGTGTGAAATAAGACATATTTTGTTCAACCACTGCTGCAGGAGGGATTGCGAGTGTCTGTGGATGTTCCTTTCTTATTCTGGTACTCTTGTTTTACACGAAAACTGACATGACTTTTCATACTGTTTTTTTCCTGAACAGTGGAGACCTTCAGTGAATTTTCTCCGTCCTCTCATCCACTTTCACACTTCTGATTGTTCCATTTAATTCAAATGAGTGGCAAGGGAGAAGTATGTGCAATTATACATTAAGACTGTTTTCAAATATGCGATATCCTGACAGTCAGAGGGTTCTGGGATGCACTGAGCCTGGCGTTTGACTCTGAGGTCCTCCTTTTTTTTCCCATACAATCTTGTTTTTTTATTTTCACCAGTGTAGTTGAACATCAGTCACTTGCTTTGTTGCCTGGGAGCATTCTGGATCCTGTGTCCACTTGCTGTATAACAACTGGCGTCACTGATGGGACAGCAATGACCATGCACAGAAACAACCCCCAGTATCAAAACGGGGCAACCCCTGATATTAATACAGGCTGAGGATAAAGGGATTGAGAGCAGCCCTGCAGAGAAGGAGTTGGGAGTACTGGTGGGTGAAAAGCTGGACATGAGCTGGCATTGTGCACTCAAAAACCAGAAAGGCCAACTGTAACTTGGGCTGCATCAACAGACGCGTGGCCAGCAGGTCAAGGGAGGTGATTCTGCCCTTCCTCTCTGCTCTGGTGAGAGCCCACCTGGAGTCCTGCGTCCAGCTCTGGAGCCCTCAGCGCAGGAAAGACATGGAGCTGCTGGACTGTGTCCAGAAGAGGGCCACAAAACTGATCAGAGGACTGGAACACCAGAGAGATGGGACTGTTCAACCTGCAGAAGAGAAGGCTGCAGGGAGACGTTCTTGTGGCCTTTCGGTACTTAAAGGGGGCCTGTAGGAAAAATGTCAGCAATCATTTTAGAAAGGCCTGATGTGACAGGACAAGCAGTAATGGTTTTAAACTAAAGGAGGGTAGATTTAGACTGGATATAAGGCAGAAGTTTCTTACAATGAGGTTGGTGTAACATTGGAATGGGATGCCCAGAGAGGTAGTGGAGGCCCCATCCCTGGAAACATTCACGGTCAGGTTGGATGGGGCTCTGAGCAATCTGATCCAATCAAAGATGTCCCTGTTCATTTCAGAGGGGCTGGGCTAGATGACCTCTAAAGGTCCCTTCCAACCCAAAGCATTCTATGATTCTATGATTCTATAACAGCAGTGTGCCCAGGTGGCCAAGAAGGCCAATGGCATCCTGGCTTGTATCAGGAATAGTGTGGCCAGCAGGAGTAGGGAGGTGATCGTGCCCCTGTACTCGGCACTGGTGAGGCCACACCTGGAGT
>Ga0065711_1032833_pt1 | contig 26597 bp, 20 predicted proteins | sample Hoacrofraction12_FD_59098 | JGI IMG/M metagenome (GOLD analysis project Ga0065711, IMG submission 59098) | Hoatzin crop microbial communities from Cojedes, Venezuela - Epithelial fraction 12 v2 (version 2) | ecosystem: Host-associated > Birds > Digestive system > Esophagus > Crop | place... | reverse complement strand
AGCTTGCTGTAGGTGACCCTGCTTCGGCAGGGGGGGTGGACTAGATGACCCACAGAGGTCCCTTCCAACCCCTACTATTCTGTGATTCTGTGATTCTGTGAAGGACTGGAGCATCTCTCCTATGAACAAAGGTTGAGAAAGCTGGGACTGTTCAACCTGGAGAAAGGAAGTCTCAGGAAGATCTTACTCCTGTGTATACGTACCTGAAGGGAGGTTTGTAACGATGATGGAGCCAGGCTCTTTTCAGTGGTGCGCAGTGACAGGACAAGAGGCAATGGTCGCAAACTGAAGCACATAAGGTTCCCTCTGAAGATCAGAAAATGCTTTCTCCTGTGGGTTTGACTGAGCCCTGGCACAGGTTGCCCAGAGAGGTGGTGGGGTCTCCATCTGTGGAGATACTCAAAGCCATCTGGATACAGTCCTGGGCAACCTGTTGTTGGTCACCCTGCGTGAGCAATGGGGTTGGACCAAATGACCTCCAGAGGTCTCTTCCAACTGTAACCACTATGGGACATAAAATGAACATTTTAGAGTTGAACCTTGAGTTACTTGCCTAAGACCAGGTTTCTTCTCTCATTCAATGGCATTTTCGGCTTTTCAGTGTCAAAAGTAAGAAAATAAAATGAAGAATTTTTTTTATTTAACACACACTTCTGTTTCTCAAGACATAACCTTTGACTAGCATCATCATATGTACGTACATGTATATGTACACAAATATATACTTAGTGTACATACAGGAACACAATATAGTGGTTCTTAACATTTTTATTAGATCTCTTGATTTTCTGGCTTTTCAGAAAATGTGTGTCATTCATGTTTGCCACTTTGGATGTTTGATCTGTGTAAACAGGACATTTCAGTGACATAATTTTTAGCTATAAAATATACTTTTTCCTTTCTGCTTGGTTCTGAGAGACACTATGTTTACGAAGCAAAATCTTTTATCTTGTCAAGCCCTTGACCGAGTTTCCTTTCTCAGATGACATTTACATTTTCCTTTATGGTTCAATTGTAATGTAAGGTTAGTGAAGCCAGGTAACATAAAGCGTATTAAATAGTGGTCTTAATCTTACCTCTGGGTATTAATCCAGTATTAGCATTTCTGTATACATTTCTTGCACAAATGAGTCGGTATTTTTTATAAATACAACTGAAATTATTTTCTTAATTTGCAACTGATCATCTGCCCAGAATTTTCAAGTTTACTTGCCTCAATTCCTCATTAAAATCATTTTCCAACTGGAGAGAGATTTTTGTGACTGAAAAAAGTATTTCCTGTCTCATCCATGAATGTGAGAAAGGGGGACGTTCTTCAGCCCTCTCATTTCCTTTTATGTTTCTATTTGTGTTCTCAAAAACTATTTGGTTTCAAGGAAAATTGATATTTCAGATGCAGTTTCTTCAGTGGCTCTTTGGTCATCGTCTGGCTTTGTGCCAGTTCAGAGGAGAGGGAAAATTGAAAGCTATTTCCTTAGAGGTGTATTTTTTGCCTTGGTTGAAGACCCATAGTTTTTTATGTTTGCCTGAGTGGGAGCCATGTCCAGAGGCTAAAATCAAGACTAATGCAAGCTGAAGTCTTACACTGCCTAATTAAAGCATCTGCACTGTTCTCTTTCACCGTTGAATGCTTCTGACAAATAAGTTCCAAGAGCAATGTGGATCTGGTGTTTTCCAGATTTTGCAGGTGTAGCATTCCCAGCAGAGTCTTAGTTTAGTGCGCCAGAAGTGTACATTGGTGTTGCTTTTTTTCAGCCTTTGTCTTTATTTCTTTCTTTCAAAAGAGAGAAATAACTGTCCATCTGTCCTGTGGTTTCAAGGGAAGGAATAAAAGAACATACAAGCAGGCTGTTTCTAGTGAAATAGGAGCGACGTTATGTGAGACACCTATACTAGAAAGTCCTTCTCCCAGCACAGACAATTTATGTCCAGTGTCTTGTTACCAGGAGCTGAGGCCTCTTATGTTAAGCTGAAAGGCAGTTCCAGATGCTGAGTGGTAACCTCCATATTGGACACACCAGGCTGCACAGGGAAGGCGTGGTATGAAACAGGTAGCTAGCAAAAAAAAACCACCTTAACTTCTAATTTTTCTCAAGGCAAACAGATGGATCATCATGATTAATTTATTTCCGCGTGTCCTTTCCTTAAGCTGTACTGACCTGTGGAAAAGGATCCACTTCATGAGCAAGTCAGGTGAATAGAAGGTTTCTATTTCTTTCACCAATGGAGTGTTCCATAGGATTGGTCTTTGTGTTCCCCACAGTCATGCAAGTGGGGTGTAAAATTGCCAACATGCCTATGGAAACCTACGATATTCAAATCCTCTCCACAGACTTAAAGCCATAGGGTGAGACTTCTATGCCTAAGACTGGAATCCACAAAACTCAAACAGCTGAGTAGACACCTCCTGAACTGGCCAGTAGAACACTGCAAGAAATGTTTGGATTAAAAATATATTTGCTTTATTTGGAACTGGTATACATGGAAAATCCGGCGTGATGAAGACTTACCATCAGTGGATGTTGATCAGGTTAGGGAACATGTAATGAAAATGAAATTACACACGCCCAGGGACCTGACAGGATGCACTCATCGGTGCTGAGGGAGCTGGTCAATGCCATTGTGAGGCTATTTTTGGTTGTCTTTGATAGACTGTGGAGACAGAGAAGGCTCCTGAGGACTGGGAGAAAGCAAATGTCACTCCCATTGTCAAGCAGGACAAGAGGAGGGATCTGGGGAACTACAGACTGGTCACCCTCACACCAATCCCTGAGAAAGTGAAGGGGCAAGTAGTCCTGAAAAGCGTTTTCAAACACATGAAGGATGAGAAAATCAATGTAAGCAGTCAGCATGAATTTACAAAGGAGAAATGTCAATATCGAGGACCTAAAAAAAGAAATGAGGTTAAAAAGGAAACTGAAAATACAGTCAGCTATTTTTAAATTTGAAGTTTTATATTTAGAGTAAATGCACAAAACCCAACAGCAGAATCAAAACAAGAGACACAGGAGCTGCTTGCAGTTCTGAACCTCTATCGGCCAACAAAAGCTCTCACTCACTCTTCTGGTTCTTTCTAGAGCCACAGAGTATGTGTATTCTCTGACTCCCTTAGGTACATCTTTCCAGGGTTCATGTCCTGTTTATTTGTCTGTCTCACTTCATTTTCACATTCAGCTACTGGCTCTTCAAACAATTCTGTCAAAAATCTTTCAATTTTTACAGTGGGCTGAGTGCTCACAAGCATGTGCCTGTGCTCGATTTTAGAAACACACAGCCTCTTGGAGGAGTATACCAACATTATCTCAAAACAAGAGACTGCTATTACATCTACTGAAAGTAGGGCAACATAAAACAGACAGAAAGTCAAACAGGCCAAGATGGGTGTCTGTGTCCAGGTGCTGTTGGTGGGGGACTGCAGGGGTGGCCTTTGTGAGAAGAGGCCAGGGGCTGCCCCATGCCAGACACAGCCCATTCCAGCCAGCTCCAAAACGGACCCACCAAACGACATAGCTGAGGCCATCAGCCACATGGCAGAGTGAAGTAGCACCTCTGTGAATACGTATTTAAGAAAGGGCAAAATGCCAGATGGCAGAGTAAGGAGTGAGCGGGAAAAAAAAAAAAAGGCATGAGAAGGAACCCTGCAAACACCAAGGTCAATGAAGAAGGAGGGGAAGGAAAAGGTGCTTCAGATGCCAAAGCAGAGATGCCACTGCAGCACATGGAAAGGACCGTGCTGGAGCAGATATCTATCCTGCAGCCCATGGAGCATCCCACACTGGAGCTGGTAGATACTTCCAGAAGGAACAGCAGCCTGTGGAGAACCCACGCTGGAGCAGGGACAATGTGTGAGGAGGAAGGAGAAGCAGAGAGGAGCAATTATAGACTGACCCAAAACCCTCATTCCCCATCTCTCTGTGCACCCAGGGGAGGAGGAGAGGTAGAGGAGTTGGGAGTGAGGCAGTTAAGTTGAGCCTGGGGAAGAAAAGGTAGGGGAAGGTGTGGATTTAATTTGTCTCTGTTTCTCAGTATCCAAAACTATTTTAACTGGCAATAAATAATCAATTTTCCCCACATTGAATCAGTTTTGCCCATGATGGTGACTGGTGAGTGATCTCCATGTATTTAGCTTAACCTGTGAGCTTTTCATTGTATTTTCTCCCCTTGCCCTGTTGGAGAGGGAAGAGGAGTGAAGAAGTGGCTAGGTCAGCTCTGGCAGCTGGCCAAGGCCAAGCCACCACACAGATAAATGAGGAATGTTTGTGGGAAGGTTTTGCCACTCTTTTGAAAGTACACTGTATCCTACGCCCTGTAGATTTTGTGGAAGCACAAAAAGGCAAGAATCACATGGTATGAATAACAGTACTACCATGAAGTACATCCTTTTCCCTTCTCCCATGAGGCAAAAGAAGATTAAGGTCTTTATTTAGATCCATTGGGTTGCAATGATCTGAGAAGTCTATTTAACCTAAAGAAACAGAAGAAGATATGCAAGACTATTGAGAGCAGAAAATATCACAAATGCATTTTCATTAACTCTTTTGCAAAATGTAATACCCTTGGGCTGGGACACTGTTGCATTGCTCCATGGTGGGGGCTGCAAATATATGTACAAAGACAGAATCTCAGAAGTGTGCTGACAGTATGAATGAGAAGCTCTTAGTAAATGCCAGTGAGAAACTTGAAGTGTGCCTGGAAGAAAGTGGATCTATATGGCTAAGGGGATGATCCATATGGGAATGGCAGCACCTTGGTGCCTCAGTAGACAAGGAAGACAAACCTCTTGACAGCTTGTAAAAGGTAAGTTTCATGAGCAACTTCCACAACTCAGAGACTGTATTGTAAAACTGTTATGTGTTATGGTACAAATTGGTCTTCCATCACCCTGTTGCCACTTTATGCAGGACACTGCTGAAGGCTACTGTCAATTCATTCATGAAGTATCCATATACATATACCGTTACTCACGGGATCAATTCACTTAAGAATCTCCGTTGGCTAAAGCTGCATGAAATGAATATTCAATTAAATCTGCTTTGAATCTCATTCAGATATTCAAATAAGCTAAACCTTTGGCTTGTTCATTTGTGAAATAAGCTCTTTTATATGGGTGTAAAATGGTGTTTCACAATGGGTAAGCTCTGATGTCTGATCCACACGTGTGTAACAACTAGAAGTAGCATAATCCAGGAATTTGAGAAGCTAGCAAGAGTATCTGCACTGAACTGTTGCCCCATTGGGACTTTTTGCTCTTCCAAAACGACATTAGACCAGACATGGTTGTCTTGCATGCCTGTGCTTGAAGATATTGAAAATGCAGCATTGAAACATGGAAGAGTAGTTCCTCGCACCTGATCTTGACGTTCTTTTCTGAAACTCTGGAATATGGTCTGTAAAAACAGACTGACAGTTTTCAACTTTTCAGTAGACTTTTCATCTCATGAATTTTGCATAGCTAACTTCAAGCACTCATTTCAAAACTTTTGAAGGCACCAGCCTTTTTAAAATAAGGTCCTTTCAGGCTTAAGGTAGGTTCTTAGCTTAAGCTGGAGATTCACAAAGTCTTCAGTAAAATAGATAGTCTATGTAGCTGAAATAAATATGTGAAGTATTGGACTGGTACTAGTTTTGGTTAAATATGGTCAATGACATGGTTACATGATGGAACAAGTAAAGACTGTCTAAATGTGGCTTCACTGTATTAGATGAAATGCTTGTCTTTCCAGCGCAACATTCAACAATGATTAGACAGGAGAGATGATCCACAGAAACAGGCTGGGCAGGAACTACCTGGTTTGTTTTTTTTTCTTATTTACTTACTATTGTGAGAGAATTAGGGAAAAGAAAAAAAGTAAGCATAGTTTAAGAAAAGGAGCCTTCCTTTCCAACCTGAATGATTCTGTAGACTTTCTCTTATACGGTATTTCATTTCCATTTGGTAGAGGTGCAGCATGCTCCTCAGCAAAGGATCCCCTTGCCAGCAGGAATAATGAGGCTTGACTATGCAAGATGGAGGACTAGATTTGATACTAGGATAAGAAGGCAAGGACATCCCCTGACTGAAATGGTATGGCTGAGGCACTGCATGGGTTGCAAATCTGGGAAGAGTTTCCTTCTCTGTGGGTTTTACCTGATATGCATTTCAAAGACACAAATGCTGAAAAGCAAGCAGGCAGATGAGCAAACATTGTAACACATGAATTTGTGAAAATTCTCCACATATAATTCTCTTCTTCTCTCCTACAGAATCCCACAGAATTTCTTAAGGTTACTGAAGATCTTCCTGGCTAGGTTGAGTACAAGAGCCATGTTTAAAAGTTTTCTCTCCTTGAAAAAAGGTGGCTTTTGCTTCATTTTGTGGAATTATATCCATATTACTTGGTGTGCTGCAACATCTTCTGAAAAAGTCAGACCTCAGATTTTTGCTGTATGGAACTGGGTATACTTATAGTCTTCCTTGAAGGTATTTTTGAAGCAGGTATTTACTGTCACAGTCACTTATATATCATAGGGAAAAAGAATGATAGATTCACCACCCAAACATATTGAAGATTATTATATGTGGGCCTGAAATTAACAGGGTGTTTGTCAGCTGACCAAGAACATTGATTTGATTATCTGATTTAACTCCTCTGTTCTAATAATAGCTTCCTGTTTAATAGACTTAGAGCCTCCAACTCATGAGCAACCTCATCCTAGACCCTTCAAGCTTATAGGCAGTTCTAAGATCTAGTGATGGAGGCATATATTTCTTTTCTTTTGCGTTTGTAATTTTCTGCCATACTAACCAATAATAAGTTGCAATTTCTTTCACCAAGGGGAGCCTATTACCCCAGGAAATATGGTAATTTGTGCTTCAAACTTGTGGTATGATTCGTTTTTGGAATGACAGCTTACCTATTGCAATGACCATGAATCCAAACTAATAAACTATTAGCAGGTTCAATAAATTGCTAAAATACCAAGTAAGATCTTCCCCTTTCCTGTAACATAGCCCTTATGAGAAATGTTGAATGAACTGTATAAAACAGGAGGTGTTCATTGCTGTTAAACTAGCTACATCGTTTCATAACACCAGAAGCAGAAGGCCTTAGAATAAAAGCATTAGTTAAAACTAGACTATAAAAAATATTTTCTACAAATGAGAGTCCCATCAGATATCTCATGGTAGTTGTAGATATTTGTTTCATCCTAGCTTTTCCACAGAGTACATCTCTCTAGATCATCTATCTCTTGAAAAAAAAGTTAATTCAGGTTCTTACTGATGAGTCTTCTGAATGTGTATCTCCTGAACCTGTAACTGAATTGCCCTAAGACTTGTTTTTTGCCATACTTACAAAACTGTGTTTTCATCAAAACTTCATTTCACCATTTATAGCTCCTCTCCTGCTTTCTTTGTAAATTTTTTCTTGTTAAGTACTTTCTTGGTAGTATGTGAACAGCAGTATTTTTGTAGAACTTATACAACAGGATCAAAAATTGGTGTGAGCTTGTGATTATTTAAAATAAGGTCTCTTTTCTCCCAGTAACCTATTTAAAATCCAATGATAAAAATATTTTAGCATGTTATTTCTGCGATTTCTGCCTCCCTGTCATAAAAAAAAAAAGTCATTTTCTTTTAAAAAAAAGATAGACAAGAAGTGATCTGTTTTCACAAGTGTTTTTTTGTGGAATACCTGCATACAGTGTATCTTTCCCCCAGCATTCTTTCCTATGAAAAAATTGACCAGAAGAAACATGCTTTATAATGCCTACATTTTTGAGCCATGTTTTGTAGTTTTCCATCCATACTCAGGATTTTATGGTAGATATGCTGCACAGTAGACATGGGTAAAGGTTTCTACGCACCACATAAGCTTTACACAAATAAAGGATTGCCTGAGAGCTAAGGAAAAGTCACTGTGTGACTATAGCTAAAAAAAAATAATAATAAAAAAAAAATCCATACCTGGACCAGAAATCTATACCTCACCTACACTGAGAAGGAAATGTCATTGCACAGAATACTATTTTACCATATCTTCTATTCACAAACAATTTTTTTGGCCAGCTTTTGCTTTCCTTCCCAACATAAAAGCCAATCACAAGCTTAATATCTAATTTCTTGATATAGCACTGAGACTATATTGCTGATTGCTGATCTATTTCAAGTGGAAGTGCACTGAAAGCACTGTAATAGTGCTTAAGTTCATTTGAGATTGTGGTGTACTTACATAGCAGCAGTAAAAGACTAATGGAGTCACTACCCATTCAATTTAAACATACCCCCTACAGGTTCTGCTTGCAGCCAAATCCAGAGTCCTATTTAAAGCAGCACATCTTCAGGTGAACAGTCAAAGAACAGATTTCAAGCTTTGAAAACCAGCCAAGATGCTGTTTTTTCAAACTGGCAAAACCCCCTTTATCCAGTAACCCTTTTGCTTATGAGCATCTTTAGGAAAATGTGAAGTTACAGGGCTTCTCCAAGTTTCACTTGAGAGTCACGTATTTGCGCACCCATAGCATTATTGGTATGCACAGCTCCTTGTCCCATGTGTTACATCCTGAACAAGAATCAAGACTTTCTTCAGCCTAAATTTCCCCAAAGGAAACCATTCTGCTAGATGCTCACTACACTCAAAGCAGAGCATCCTATACTGTTCCCCTGCAATCTCAGCCCCTCACAAAAAGCAGTGCGATCACTTTTGCAAGTGGTTATAACAGCAGCCACCACTTTGTTAAAGTGGTTGCTTAACACTACAAAAGAATTGTTCTGCTTCCTTGGGTGCTTATGCAGTTCAAACCGATAGTCTCTCACCTCTCTTCAACCTTGTCACCAGCCACCTTCAAGAAAAAAGGACGAGCTATCAAGGCCAGTTTGGGTTGGAAAGCTGTCTCATTGTCCCTGTGTAATGTCCATAAGTTATGTTGATGGACAGAAAATTGTAAGAGCCTCTGAGAGTGGGAAAAGCAAGAATTTACCCAGTGACTTATCTTGAGGCCTTGCAGTTTCTAGTACTTTCTTGAATGTAGGCTTTGATATACTGGCTATTTCTGGAAATAAACATTTCTAGAAAACCCTGCATTTTTAAAGGGTTTTGGAATGTTGCAGTGTTTTTGTGGATTTTGTCCTATTTTCCCAAGTAAGTTTAAAATATGGACATCCAGCTTTCTACTAGCAGTCTCAACAAAGCTTCACATTTTTTTATTGTAGCAGGTAGCTCACCGTTCCCCATTTTATAGATGTTCAAAATCCTGTTAAACTCTTCATGTAAGCAGATTTCAAATGTCCCTGCCTGCCCAGACTGCTTAGTAATCATTACAATAACCTTCAGAGCTCTGCCAGTCAGCTGCCATCTTTAAAACTTTAACAGAAAACCCTTATATTTTGTTCTGGTCTTTGATAACACAAATGAGTAATATAGAGCCAAGACCCTAACTCACCAGAATGTCTAACAAAAAAAAAAAAAAACAAATGACTTTCAAACTCCAAGACCTTTCTTCATGACTTCTCAGGTAACAGAAAGTTGGGAAAACAATGGTTATCTGTCAAAGCTGTGTGACTATTCTGGCCATCAGTATACTAACAAAACATCTGCAATTAATTTAGTTGTGGTAAGTAGTCAGTGAATGAAACCAATGTTAAAGATTACAACAGGCCAGTGGGAACAGTATTAGGACCTCTTTTCCACCAGTTACTTCTCTGAGTAAATTGCTCAAATGTTGCTATGTTCTTTGTTGCCCCATGCTGTAGCATAATGAGCAGCCTTCTGTAAATGATTAAGTGCTTTACTATTTAATCAGCCATCAGAGCCACTCATTTCTCTGTGTATTACATTGCTGCAAAAATCATCACACATTAAAAAAAAATTGGAAAAGAAATGAAGAATTTGTATGTAGAAGTCAAGGGAAACGTCAGATGACTCTGCCTGAAGGCCTAATTTCACTAACTCAGCAGCCTAAGATGATGTTTATAACTCAGTTCTTTAAACATGTTGCAGTGTTTAAATTTAGATACTCTTGACTTCCAAGACAGATACTTTACAAAAGTAGCAACGGATCTCTAATTTTCCATTAATACCAATTCCATGTCTATCCAATCTATTAACATGGTTCCCGGCTCTCTTGATGACCTATGAAAATATGAAAAGTCTGTTGTAGCAAAGACAATTTTAAGAAATGCCCAATTATTTTTTAACAATAAGCATATGGGATAAAGAAACAGACACCAAAAATAATATGAAGGATCTTTCTCATTTTCTTGTTTTAGCCAGATATTTTAATCTGAGGCTCACCTCTACTATACCCAGAAATCAGTTCTTCTGGTCATATACCAGAAACCAGCTCCTTAGATGGTACCAGCTGAGAGGTATCATTAACTGAAGACGACCTGTGCCAACTACCCCAGCTGTAAATCGTCAGTTGAAATCAAGTGCTCTCAAAGTTGAGTTCAACACAAATGTGTTTGGGGTTTTTTATTGTTCGGGTTTTTTTGCTTTGTTTCATTTTGGGTTTTGATTTGGTTGGGGTTGGGATTGCTTTTTTTGTTGTTAGAAGGAGAACTAATCCCCCAACTTAGTCTTTCTTCCTAGCTTATTCTCTCTTGATTTGACTCAAGAACAATAGAAATTTGTATTCCCTGCCAATGGCTAGACTTTACAGAGAATCTTGCTCCTCTGATGGTAGAGAAACAGCATAGAAAAAAGCTGTGGGAGCTAAGAAGGCAAAATTAATAAAAAGTCATTCTGCAAATCAAGTGGGTGTAAATCAAATGCAGCAGGAGAGAGAGGAGGTTGTTTAAATGGGGAGGAGGACTCAGTTTGGGGAATTTGTACATACTATTTTGTTACACTCCAAATAAACACAAATTTTGGGTTTCATCAATGACTAATCTTGATTTATGTAAAAAATTGTTTATAAACAGAGTAACTGCAGTAAAAAAGCATTACTGTTGTTTGGTTCTTGGAATTGCTTTTGACACAGATAAAGATATGAGGGGGAAGGGGATCCACAGTCGTGCTACCGGTTTGATTTCACGCTGGTTTTAATTTTAAGCAATGCTAATGACTAGTGTATCTGAAGGCCTGGGTCATTACGCATTCAGCCTCCTATTGTAAACATTTCTTATGAAGAGTTGCTCCCATTATTAAAACTAATAGAGAAGTACTCACTGTATTGAATCAGCAGATCTGCTTTTTGTTTTTTTACATACAAACACATCATTTTGTCAGCCCCTGTCAGACACACAGTGACTAATAGGAAGTCCTTTTTGTGTTAGATTTACGTATCTACACAGCCATATAATGGTCAGCATTTTAATGAGACTGTCAGTAATTCGGAACACTTAAGAAAAGGTGAACAAGTTGCCTCGCAGCCAACGATTAGGATTTTTAATGCTGTGTAATTCAAAAATAAACAACCTGATTTAATTATCCTGGGGCATCTAGGATCATCAGAAGAGGTCCAAACGAATTGAATCGTGACACATTTCATTGCGGTCCCTTCACTGCACATTCTAATGTGGTAACACATAGGGTTAGAGTCTTACAAACAGAGACAATCTCATCTGATTTGTTGTTTTCAGGCCTCTTTCAGTTTAGATGTACTCACGACATCTGCATTTCCACAGCTGAGGGACTGTTCTCTTTACCTTGCTGTCTGTGTATTAAAACAAATATCAAGTTAGAAAAAACCCTTACACATCTATGTGCACTGTCAATGTATTATAAGATTGTAAGGAAACACACCTTCTCTCAGCCTCTTCAGTTTCAGTGTTTTCTCTGAAAGAAACTAAACTGGATATGGCAATGATTTTAGAAACACTTCCATTTCATACTTAGCTGGGAAGAGTGACTTTCATGCAATTTCACAGAAGCATTTGGGTTCAAGGAGGGCTAAATACGTGTGGAGTAGGGGAAGTGGAATGGACTACATGAGCAGTAATGCACAACAGTTTCCATGTATCACTTCTTAACATGTGAGAGGCCATGATTTCTGACCGACTGATTTTATAAAAATTGTGTTCAGTCCCTTGCTTTTGCTAATTCTGACTACTATAATTGCTCTTATTTTGCCAAAAGGATAGCTGAGGGGGGCTGGGGTGTCTGAGGATAGCTAGGGGAGTGCAACAGTCATGACATTACTGACTGTTTTGCTGCTCACTGGACAGATGCGACTCAGTCTGTGTGGAGCAGAGAAAGCTCCTCAAGCTGAAAGACAGGAGAGGGAACCCTGTCAGCCATATGTGGCCACTCAGCATCTATCTCTAGAAAAAATGGCATCTCCTAAGGTTTCCAAGGAACGAGGGTTTCCTAGGTAGGAACCTTCTGCAGATTACTGCACATCAGCCCCTGGATAAAAACGGGTTTGGAGGTTACACGGTCTCACCTGGGCTGGATTTTAATGCTGATCTGGAAAAGAAAGGCCTAAACTACCCACTTGCTTGTTCTTATTGCTAAAATGTCACCACAACTCTTGGTAGAATTAAAATATATCAAAGTAAATACTTTTCTGTATTTGTATTAAATACCCTAGTGCAATAAGCCACTTTATGGGCCAGTGAACTGGAAAATGAAATTATTGGATTAATGTGAATTTTTACTTATGATAGGAATGCAGTGTCATAAAAATGACAGCGTGTTGGCTTTATTTTCACGCCCAAACATAAAACCAAAACAAGAAAAATCCTTCTAATGTAAAATAAAAGCACTTTGTTTGAAAACTTTTCCTAGCTCTGGCACTTTGTATTTAGGATCTGGAGAAGAACTGGTTTACAGCTGATTAAAACAGCCTTTCAGAGGAGTCTCTGAAGAGAAAGCGTTGTCAGACCCTGCGGCAGGAGTATTTGCTTACACATGGTAATCATCACCCCCCCCCAGCCCGCCTGGCCTCCAAGGCTCCTCCTGGCAAACTTGAGCCTACCCACCCAGCCTCAAGTCTCTCATGCTGTGTGCCAAGTTCCCTGCCCATGCTCCAGCTCTGCATCCCCTGAAACAGCCTCCTGGAAACCTACAGCATTTAAATAACTCTGCGAGTTATTTGCAAGCCCTACTCCTGGCTGGGGCAGTGGGACAGGCCCCATCTGCCAGTCCCTGCCATGGGGACTCCCTGCCACTCTTGAGCTGTGCCGTACCCTCAAAAGGTTCTTGTGTTGAAGGTGATTTTCACCAAAGTTATTATCCTCCTATATCTGTGTGGAGGAGAAATATGTCTAATCTAATTTTACCTGATATCTTACATAATCTTTCCTAAGAAACAAATTAAAAGCATTGGTACTGGTAGGAAAAGGGACTCTAGGTTTTAATTTAAATTTGGCTAATCATGATCCTGACTCCTGTAAGAAGGTTTTTGTTAATATGAATTTAGTTCTTAAGAGAATATTTTTTTTCTTAAAACCATCTTACAAAACCTGATTTAAACAAATAGAGCAGAGTTGATGAAAACCTGGTATTAATCACTGAATCAGTTAAGTTCACTACTGATACAATTCCTTGAGCAGGCTAATATAATCCCCCAAAAGAGTGGGGAAATAGTGATGTAAGATCACAAATTTATTCTGGTGCTTATCAAGAGCTTAGGAATGTTTTGACAACTGTAGATCTCTCAGCAATATCTTTTTTTTTGTAGATTCAATAAATGTAATGAACATTAAGAGTTATAATCATTACTCAGCTCCAAAATTTTCTCTCACATTGCCAGAAACTTCTGGTGTGCTTAGTAGACCAGAGTAACATTGGAAACTCTTCAGCCTTTCTATTTGGGAAATTGTTGCTTTTTCTCAGAAAGGTAATCATGAGCTGACAGCTATGGGGTGTCAGGAATCAGCAAGACCAGTGGTGAACAAATGCAAAAATGTTCATTGAAATTAGCTTATGTAATATTCTACTGGTGAAAGGCTACAAATAACAGTGGCATTGTAAAGTTTCTGGACTGGTTCATACATAGTTCTCAGGCAGGAACAAATGTATCAAATAATATATTCATAGTGATTTGTATGATTTGCTATAGGTTATGTTAGGCCTGATAATGACTTTAGTTCTCTGCTCTAATAGCAACTCTGCTGACATCAGAAAAGACCTCCCAGCAGAAAAGTGAACCCAGACTTCGTTCATGTCTTTGGTAATTTCATATTTCTAGGTTTTGAATTAAAATATAACAACTAAGAGAAAGACCAACACTATCTGAGTTTTGAAGGAGTGATCTGTAAGCTCTTCTCTCTATCATTGGTTAGTCCCACAGGTGTTTAAAATGCAGTAAGTGCTTCTTGGAGGACCTGAGTATTTCTTAACGAGCCTGAACGTGTGTGTCTGCATAGATTCATCCTGTTCTTGACAGACTAAGTAGACAGGTAGCTCCTGCCTTACCTCTGCTATGATTTTAAGGGTCTAGACAGGTGTGCTCAGGTTATACTAAAAATCATTAAGTTAAGAAAGTAGCCAAGGCCAGTTTTATGTATTTACATAGTCAGGAAAAGTGGTCAGGCAGCCCCCTGTTTCACATTGGACTAATAATAACACCAGACTGTCAAACTCCTTAGAACAACTGTATATCAAAGATGTGCCTAAGACTGTTTAGGAATACTGAGTGCTGAATGGCTACTACAAAGATGACTGTGACTTCCGTCTGGACTGAACAAAAACAAAACACAGGGTGGGCATTGGAAGATCCTGTTAATTTGCTTCTTCCCACATATACGGATCTGGATATCCTGGAGTTCTGGTACCAGGAACATGAGATAATTTCAAGGCAGAAGCCTCACTTGTGCTATGTGCAGCTTAACATGAGAAGTTTGTCTATAGCTAGCACATGGATTAGAGCACCAGAAAATCCTTAGAAAGCTGCATGGCTGTTTCAAGATCTTCTTCATCCTGAAGGTCTTTACACAGTCTCTCATCTGTCTCAGAAGGATGCTGCCTAAATGAAAAATATTTTAGGGAGGAAGTGAATGCCTGCTTGCCTACCCATCTCACCTGCATGAAGGTGGGAAATAGAATCATGTTTCCTAGTAATTAGGACACTCAGTCATGAGTACGTCTGGGACTCTGGCTTCTTGAGTTGATACTTCACTCCTCTGGATTGAAACCAGATGGCAGAGGGGCCAGGAAGTAAAGGTGCATGGCTAGAATAGGAACAAGGAAGAACTGGTCAGAGATGTGAAAGTCAGCAGGAGCTTTGGCTACAATGAGCATGAGATAGTAGAGCTCAGGACCCAAAGAGGAGAGACCAAGGCAAAAACCAGGACAACAACCCTGGGACTCAGGAGAGTAGACTAACCTTTTCAGACATCTGTTTGGAAGAATATATGGGGTGCAGCCCTGGAAAGAAGGGCAGGTCCAGGAGAGCTTGCTGATATTGGAAGATAACCTCCTCCAAACTCCAAAAAAATTCAAAATCAAGAAAAGAAGACAAGAAGCATCCCTGGATGAATGAAAAGCTCCTGACTGAACTCAGACTTAAAAACAAACCGCACAAGAGGTGGAAGCAGAAAGGTGTGACCCAAGAGAAGGTGCTATCCAGTACTGTAGAAATAGGGTTACAAAAGCCGCCTTGACTTTTCTAGCTAGCTGGAGTTGAATCTGGCAAGGGATGTGAAAGGCAACAAGAAAAGATACTACATTTATATGAACAGAAAAAGGAAGACTCGTGGAAATTTGGGACTGATGCTGAAAGCACTAGGGTAACTGGTGAGAAATGACATGGAAGATGTTAAGGTACTCAGTGCTTTCTTTGCTTAAGTCACAGAATCACAGCATCACAGAATGGCAGGGATTGGAAGGGACCTCTGGAGATCATCTACTCTAACCCCCCTGTTAAAGCAGGTTCACCTAGAGTAGGTTGTACAGGACTGTGTCCAGGGAGGTTTTGAATATCTGCAGGGAAGAAGACTCCACAACCCCTCTGGACAGCCTGTTCGAGGACTCTGTCACCCTCAGAGTGAAGAAGATCTTCCTCCTGTTAAGATGGAACTACCTATGCTTCAGTTTGTGCCTGATGCCCCTTGTCCTGTTGCTGGGCACCACTGAAAAGAGTCTGGCCCCATCCTCCTGACACCCACCCTTCAGATATTCATAACCATTTATAAGGTTCCCTCTCAGTCTCCTCTTCTTGAGGCTGAACAAGCCCAGCTCCCTCAGCCATTTGTCACAAGAGGGATGCTCCAGTCCTCCAGTCATCTTCATAGCTCTCCACTGGACTGTCTCCAGTAGCTCCTCACCTTTCTTGAACTGGGGAGCTCAGAACTGGACAGAGTACTCCAGATGGGGCCTCACTAGGGCAGAGTAGAGGGGGAGAAGCACCTCCCTCAACGTGATGGGCACACTCTTCTTAATGCACCCCAGGATACCACTGACACTCTTGGCAACAAGGGTACATTGCTGGCTCATGGTCAAGCTGTCGTCCACCAGGAAACCCAGGTCCCTCTCCTCAGAGCTGCTTTCCAGCAGGTCAGCCCCAAGCCTGTACAGGTGCATGGGGTTGTTCCTCTCCAGGTGCAGGACCTTGCACTTGCCCTTGTTGAACCTCATCAGGTTCCTCTGTACCCAAATCTCTGGCCTGTCCAGGTCTTGCTGAATGGCAGCACAGCCTTCCGGTGTATCCACCACTCCTCCCATTTTTGTGTCATCAGCAACCTCGCTGAGGGTGCACTCTATCCAGGTCGTTGATGAACAAGTGGAACAAGACTGGGTCCAGTACTGATCCCTGGGGAATACCACTAGCTACAGCCTTCCAGATAGGCTCTGCAATAGTCTTTAGTAATAAGTCTGGCCTTCGGGAAGCCCAGGACTCAGAGGCCAGGAGGGAAGTCTAGAAGAAGGAAGACTTACCCTCAGTGCAGTGGGAACAGGTTAGGGAGCACTTAAACAAATTGGACATACAAGTCCATGGACCCTGATAGATTGCATCCAGAAGTGCTAAGGGAGCTGGCTGATGTCATTGTAAGGCCACTCTTGATTATCTTTGAATGGTTATAAGAACTGGGAAAGGTTCCAGAACACCGATAGTGTGCAAAGGACGCTCCTGTATTCAAGAAGGCCAAGGGAATATCCAGGGAACACATATCAGTGAGTCTCATCAAAGTCCCTCGTAAGGTAATGGAAAAATTTCTGGAAAGCATTTTCCATCAAGTGAAAGAAAAGATTATCAGAAGTAGTCAGCATGGGTTTATGAAGGGGAAATCATGCTTATCCAACCTGATAGCTTTGTACAACGAGGTGACTAGCTTAGTGGAAAGCAGTGGATGTTGTTTACTTCAATGTTAGTGTTAGTTCTTCCAGTGTCTCCCATAATACCATCACACACAAGCTGACAAAGTACGGGTTAAGTAAGTGTGTAACAAAGTGGATTGAAAACTGGCTGAATGATTGCACCCAGAGGATTGTGAGACGTGGCACAAAGCCCAGTTGGATGCAAATCCCTACTGGTGTATCCCAGGGGTCAACACTGAGGCCAACATTGTTTAACATCTTCACTGATGACCTGGATGATGGAGTAGAGTGCACCCTCAGACAGTCTGCAGATGATACAGAACAGGGAGGAGTTGCTGATATTTCACATGAGTGCACTGCCATTCAGAAGTGGTCAGAGAGGAATTTTATGAAGTTCAACAAAGGCAAGAGCAAAGTCCTGCCCTAGCAGTGAATAACCCTAGTCACTTGTTTAGTTGGGTGGCCACCTGGCTGGAAAGCAGCTTGGGGCCCTGGTGAACACCTAGCTAACACGAGCCAGCAATGCACCCTTACAGCAAAAAAGGCAAATAGCATACTGACCTGCACTAGAAAGAGCATCGCCAGCATGTCAACAGAGATGATCCTTCCTCTCTGATCAGCACCAATAAACCCATATCTGAAACACTGTGTCTAGCGCTGGCCTCCAAGGTTCAAATAAGATACTGACCTAGTGATGCAAGTCCAGCTTAGGGCCACAAAGATGATGAAAGAACTGGAGTATTTGTCATATGAGGAGAGGGTGAGATTTCTGGGAGGGTTTAGTCTGGAGAAAAGGCTTAAGGGGATCCTGTTGTGTCTAAATACCTGGCAGGAGAGAATGAAGAAGACAGGGCCAGGCTATTTTCAGTGGTGCTAAGTGAGAGACCTAGAGGCAATGAGCACAAATTAAAAACCAGTAAATTCCATATCAACACAAGGAAACTCTTTTCACTCTGAACATTGTCAAACAATGGAATACACTGCCCAGAGGGGTTAAGGAGTCTCCATCCTTGGAGACACTGAAAAACTGACTGAACATAGTTATGGATAACCTGCTTTAGGTAACCTTGCTTGGGGAGGGGGTTAGACTTGATGATGTCAAGAGATCCCTTCCAACCTAAAAAATTCTGTGATTCTGCATTTCTGCATTTCTATAAAACAAAAATCTTAGCAATAATTTCAGGAGAGAAAACCACCACCTCATCATACTATGCTAAATCAGATGACTGTCCAAATTAATAAATCCTGTTTGTTGAACCCGCCCAATCACCACAACCTGACTGGTACAAATTGCAGCATAAATTTAGAGAATGGGAGTGTGATGGAAGCATCCATCAATATTTATTTACTTTTGTGGATACATTGTGTCTTTCAACTATATTATGAAATGCACACATAAAGCTTTGCTTCAGTTCTGACCCTATCCTGATGTGCTGCATTAACTTAGTTTTTCAATTATGTTTCCCACCCCACCCCCTCAAGAAAGATAGTAGCTGCACAAATTTATCTTCTCCCTGACTGTAACCATAGCAACCCAAACAGTTCATTTTCTGTCTCAAATAATGTGCACAACTCTGTCTGACTAACAATTCAGTGAGGACATTGACAAATGATCTCAGTATTCAGGCAGACATTTAAAATATGCAGATATTTGTCTGAATTCTAATATGGCCAATGGATACTCACACGATAAACTGTGCAATTCTCGAGTAAAATGAGAGAAAACTTTTCCCTGAGGATACTGCTCATTAAAGGTTTCAAAACAGATATATTTTGAGTGATGAATGTAGTCAGTGAGACAGATTCTTTTCTAGAGGTCAGAGGTGTTTTGTTTTTATGTTAGAACTTTTTGTTTTCTACACATTGCCTTTTCTTTATTAGCTAGTCGGGAAGGGAAATAAAGTAAAAAGCTCTCCTCTCTCTCTGCTCTCAGCACTCTGACTCCACCCACCCCCCTTCCCAAATGGATATTCAAGAGAAGAAGAAAAGCTTTTGAAAATCTCAACAGAACTTAATCATGCTGGCAAAGGCAGCATGTGGTCCACCAGTATCATCATTAATCTGATATGGATGCAAGAGCTGTTGGCCTCTTTGCTTGTTAAATATTGACCTTCCTGGTAAGAATTAGTCTGTGACTCCCCCAGAGTAGCTGTGTGTCAGCTAGAAGCTGAGCATGTTTTCACAACGAAGTTGGTAACACACGGAAACAGATTTGCCAGAAAAGATGTGGAATGCCCATTGCGGGAAATACCAGACAAGGCTTTGAGAATCCTAATATAACTTTGAAGTTCTCTTTGTCTTAAGTGGGATTTGAACCAGATGACCTCAAGAGATTCCTTTCAACCTAAATTACTGTGTAATTGCATGATTCAAAGTCTATTGCTTCAGTTCATGTAAGTCATACAAAATAGATCACAAATTAATAAGCTTTCAGTCTCTGCTCATAAGTAGTGGATTCTTACTGATAAGACAAAGCTGAAAGACCCCTTATTTCATAACTAATCTATCTCCAGAGTAGTCCAAGTCCCTGAGCTCAGTATTTACTTTTAAAATAGCATTGCACTTCAAAACCACATTGCCTCATTTATAATGCTTCCCGCTCTCCTGACAGTTCATCTGTTGCAAGGAATGCAGAGCACTGTCAACGTTTTACACATGCAGCTATACTTCAACATTGGTCTTGATTGCAGGTGCAAGGTGGAAAGTATCATTTACTCTGCAGCAAACTTCTCCACCTTTGGAATCCAGTGTCAGCTCCTCTTTCCTAGCTTCTCACTTGGTTTGCTGTCAAAACTAACTGGCCCTTAAGAAACAAGAGTTCTTGGTTTGTAATTCTAGAAGTCTGTAATGACCTACCTGATTGCAAAGTTAAGACCAAGCCCCCAAAACAAATAAAACACCAAATATACAAGAAGAATTGAAGCCAATCATTTGCATGACTATTGATAGGCAGACCAATGAGATCCACACATGCTAAGTATGTTCTTTGTTTAGTGAAAGAGCATATCAAGTCCACCATAAAAAAGCTGGTCTTGAATAGATTAAGGAACAGTCCTAAATACTTAGACTAATAACCCTTGGGTTCTGAAGATAGATGAGATGCATGATCATAGTTAAAAAAAAAAAAACCTCTCACAATCTTGGCTTTACTGTTTTCTTCAGCAATACTTTCCATCTCAGTTTGCTTTCATGTGTGGTTCAAGGTGTTTCTGTTTTTCCCTTGCTAGAACTCAAAGCTCAGGGCAGCATCTGAAAAAGGAAACATATCCAAATTTGCACATAGAGAAAAAATAAATTTTAAAAATGAAACATGTTTAGCAATTTTGATGGTGCTAAATGTTGCCAAGAACGATGCGGACACATTGACTTTCTGCAGGAATTACGGACAGGAAGACTTTCTGAGTGGGAGCTATTCAGACAAACATCAAAAATGCCCTGAACACCAGGAGGTGAAATATATGTCACTAATCTCCTGGACAACACTTCACTCACTGGATTACAGGCATGGCCCTGATATGTCTGGTCTCTTGCCCTTGCCCTTGCCTCAGTGGATTCTGGAGACATCTGTACTTGGCAAATGTGGATATGTACGTATGTTTTTTTCCTAAATGTATCTGGATTTAAGTAGTTCAAGAATTTAACTAAGGCTTAAAGGGTCCTGTTGAACAATGTCTAACCTTGCTACTCTTGTCCCTCTCCTTGTAGAAAGCAAATAATTATGCAGCTTTCAAAACTGCCAAGTATATCTACCGTGTCAGTAAAATTCATCTGTGTTAACTAAACAAATGAGGAGACAGATACACAGAAGCTACATCAAGCAGTGGCAGCTGATGCAGTACACTTTAGGGTGATTGTGTAAAATAGCAAGAGAGTGAAAATGAAGTCAGATTACAGGAAAGGGTGCCGCATCCATCACGCAGCACTACCACTGAAGTAGATCATTTCGCACTGAAGAGATATTGTAAGGTCCCTTTTTCCTTTCTAACAGCTTTCTTATTGCCATCCATCACTTTTTTTTTTTCCATTACTATGAAGAGGAGGAAACTCATCACTAACCAGAGGTCAGAAAGCCAACAGGCCACTCATTTAATCTCAGAGTCCTGTGTGCCTTAGAGAAATATTTAACACAATGGGAAGAACTAGAATAGGTTATTGGTACAGAGGACCTGTTATAGGAAAGACACAAGTAAATTGTTTGTAGGGAATGTATTCTTCTTACTGTTACAGGGAGGAATACAGGTTTGACTTGGAGGTCATAGATGCTTTTACAGAATCAGAAGAGAAAGTCTGCACATTTAAGGGGAAAAAAGAAAAGTTTACTTTTTTTGTAAAAAGTAAAGAAATGAAGGATTGGAAAATGGATTGGCAGAGTGTAATACTGATGGAGAACACAATTTACTTGACTTTCTGACAGACTTGTAAAACTGTCTGGCAGAGCTGAGTTGGCCTGTGTCAAGATGAACAGTGACTGGCTGTGCTGAGAAGGTGAAATGGGTGTCTAGGCTTCAGGGCCAACTCTTAGAGTATGATGTGTGTCTCAGGTTGGTTCTTTAAGCACCTAATGCCTCACCAGGAGAAGATGTTATTTACATAGACAACACCTGGTCTGCCAGCAGGTTTGCTGAAGTATAATAGGCAGATAAATTGCTGTATATTTCCCTCTCCGCTCACTGCCACCTTACTTTCTGCATAGCAGATGCCAGCTCTCTGTCACAAGTGTGTATTTAAGCCTTTTTGTGATCTGTGTCCCGAGGAGGAAGCTCATGTTCTCTGAATGTGTCAGGCAGGGGCTGAGCTCCCAGCACACAGCTATTCAGGCTGAGAAGAGGTAAGGCAAGAATCCAAGGGGTCTTGAGAGAGAGTTGGAGAATAAAGATATTTAAGGTGTAAGAAGGCTACTTGGAAGGAAGGGGAGACTTGGGAATACATAGTTATATGTATGTGTGTAGGTGGGAAGGGGATGGGAATGCAAGCTGCTGGATTTTCCCAATTTGTCTATGTTTATATCCAAAGTAGTTTGTAAATAAAAGTGTTAGGTGGAGGAAAAAGAGTATAAAAAGGGAGGACAAATGCAAGATGAGTTAGGAATCTAATCCCTCTTCATCTAGATATTTATATTTTGTTCACTGAGTAGTAATAGTGAAGATATATAATAGTGGAAAAAAAATGGGCTTTGTTTGCTGTCTTTGCATGACCTTGCTCTGTGCTGTTGTCTTTTCACAATTTGCGGACATTATGAGAGAACATGTCCAACTGCAGTAAGGCAAGAGAGGGTTAAAGGTTAGCAAAGCAGATGGAAGACTGCATTTGAAACCAGCCATCTGAGTAGTGGAAGAGAGGACTGTAGATTGCTTAAAAAAGTGGAAAATGGAGACTGACTGCAGACTTCTTCATTCTTCCACTTCCAACCTTCCTGAGAAGCAGAGGTTTACAGGATCACAAATCCCTTTTGCACTGCTTTGGTTTGGGAAGAGCAAAAGTCTGTGGTCATCACGGTGACAGTGAGGTGACTTCCCAGTTAAGTAAGAATAATTCAGTGTTAGGATTATCATGCAAAAATCCTGTGTCTTAGAAAAGGAGTCTAGGGAGGCTGAATCAAGACTAATGGTTGGGAATGACTAGAAAATGTAGTGAATAAAAGTACTGCAATTGCAGAAAAGTGTAAGCTGATGGCTGGCCAAAGTGAAGTACTGAGTTTCAGATTGCTGTTCTACTTGTAAAACTTACCACTATTGCTAAAATTTGTGAATTCTCAGAGTTATTGGTAATTCAAGGTGTAAAGAGCACTTCTCCAGACTATTGTATGAGAAAGAAGGCAGGCAAAGCAGACAGCATTTTAAATTACAAACATACTAGTTTTTCACCTAATTGATGTGGTGACAGTTCCACCCCCACGGTGTTTCCTTCCAAGCTACTTCCTCCCAGAGGCTGGATTGCAGTGAAATCTCAGTTCAATTCAGGGAAGTGAGGTGCTTCAACAAACTGTCAGTACCTTTTTTTAGTACTGTTATATACCTAATTTTCCGAGCTCTCATAAGTCAGGTCATATCAGTTGCTGATTTCCACCTGGTCTGGTTAGAGGCTGTGCCAAGTCAGATTTCTGCTGCTTGATCAGGAAAATGGACAGTTAGGGATAAAAGTATCATTTATGGGCTTAATTGCAAATTCAGCTGACCACTGTAGTGAAGTAGGTATAGGCTCATTTTCTACTGTGCACCCAGAAGATCTCAGCATCTGTAACAAATGGATTTTTCGGAGACAACATCTTAAACATATATGCTTCTTCTGCAATGTATCTTTTGTCCTTACCTGGTTTTGTGCTTAAGATTAAACAGAATGATAGATACCTCAAACATGATCAGGTGATGAAGAGATATATCCCATATCCTCATGAAGTTCAACAAGAAGTTCAAAGTCCTGCACCTGGGGAGAAAAAAACCCAGGCATATGGGCTATGTGTTGGGGGCTGGCAGGCTGGAAAGCAGCTCTACAGGCAACACCCTGGAGTCCTGGTGGACACCAGGTTGAACATGAGCCAGCAGTGTGCTGTTGCCATAAGGAAGGCAAATAGTGTCCTGGGATGCATTACACAAAGTATTGCCAGCAAGTCAAGGGAGCAGATCCTCGCCCTCTCCTCAGTACTGAGGAGGCCACACCTGGAGTGCTGTGTCCAGTTCTGGGCTACTCAGTACAAGAGAGTCATGGACATACTAGAGAGGGACCAGTTTGCGGCCACCAAGATAATGAAGGACTGGAGCATCTCTCCTATGAAGACAGGTTGAGAGAGCTGGGATTGTTCAGCCTGGAGAAAGGAAGACTCAGGAAGATCTTACTACTGTGTAATACGTACCTGAAGGGAGGTTTGCAAAGATGATGGATCCGGGCTCTTTTCAGTGGTGCGCAGTGACAGGACAAGAGGCAATGAGTGCAAACTGAAGCACAAAAGGTTCCCTCTGATGATCAGTGTCCTGATCCAATATCGGGGAGTTTTTTATACAATCCCAAGGACAAGGTTAAGATGCAAAGGGAGTCAGATGCCATGCAACCTTGTGAACTTTGTTTCAGTGAACCGGGAATCCGAGGTCGGGCAGGGATGGCAGCAGGGGGGAAGACACGAGAAAGAAAGAAAGGAGTAAAGTTGAAAAAACCCAGTGGGGGAGGAAAGGAGTGCGGAGGGAGGGGGGGATTGGTTACCACCACCACGAATTCGACCATGTCAAGCGATGTTCAGTCAGCTCAGTCTCTGTGCAGGCGTGGAGGTCCCGGCAAGGATGAGGTCCAGCAGCAAGGCGGCGATGAGGAAAGCAAGAGAACTCCGAGGAGGATGTGCTGCCCTTTTACAGGGGCATTTGCCCATGCACAGAGCACGTCCGCGTACACGCAGTTCGTGCCATGCGTGCTGCCCGCTTAGACAAGTCTGATCTTGCCAGTCCGTGCACCACTCTGCCTGCAAGCACTTTCCTGCAGTTTGTTGTGGTGTTTTTTCGGAAGCCAGGAAGAGATGACAACAGCAATGTCGAGACAAAACCAGTTTGTAGCGGACTTCTACTATCAGGGAACACTTTTCCCTGTGGGGGTGACTGAGCCCTGGCACAGGTTGCCCAGAGAGGATGTGGTGGAGTCTCCATCTGTGGAGATATTCAAAGCCATCTGGGTACAGTCCTGGGCAACCTGTTGTTGGTCACCCTGCGTGAGCCTCCAGAGGTCCCTGCCAACCTCAACCAGTCTGTGACTCTGTGATATCACCTCATAAAGGAGGGCACACAAAGAATATACAATTAGCAAGTACAGGAGTTACACCAATGCTAGTTTGGTTCAGGACACCTTAGGGACATGGCAACATCCCTGAGTACAAAAAAATCTTATGAGTTTATTGTTCCCTCCCTGTTCCTATTTCAAAGGCTTGTTTAGGATTTATTGTTTGTTGTTGCACTTTTCCAGTTTTACCTGATCTCTAGGTGTTAGAATTACCTATAGTTTTACACCTCCAATTTTCAAAGAAATATATAACAAGGCATCTCATATTGCTACCTAATCTGTGGTAGGAAATTCATCTGCTGATCCTACCAGTGGAGAGGTATTAGGTATGGTGTTTGGGGATAGGGACCTCTTTTGCTGGCTGGTTCTTGAGAAATGTTTTTTTCATGAGACATTTACAATAGCTGTGTTTAAATGTGAGCTCATGAGAGCAGCTCAGGAGGTTTCTCTTAAAGCAGGTTTTATTTTTGTGTAAATGTGAGCTCCCAGTCTTCATCCTTTTCTTGATTGGTAAAGGTTGCTTCATTACATGAAGCTGCATCTGTGAAAACTTTCATGGAATTACTTTAGCAGTGAACACCACAAGTATTTTCTTTTCTTTAGAGGCAGCGTATTTATGGTGCTTCTCAGCCAGGTTTGCAATAAAAGAATATAGAAATCCTTTTTGGTGAAATCACTGAACAGTTTGTACACAGCCACTGGGAACAAACCCTCCAGGTACAGGGAAATAATTGGAGAGTATCAGTTTCCACGTTTAAACTGTTTGTAATGTCTCTGTTGGATGTAGCAGAAGGACTTCAGTGTAAGCAAGGGACTCCAGAGAAGAAAACATTGATGTGTCACCTCCTAACTGTAACTATTACAATTTTTTATCAATACAGTTTGCACTTATGCTATGAAATTTTTATTCGTATTTCTTTCTTAAAGGTATAGTATCTTACAATGGTACAAAAGCATTTGACGAGCTGAAGGTCAGGCCATTAAAGTACATTTTGAACAGATGAAAGTTTGCAGATTAAATGTATGAGGCAAGGAAAAGCAAAACCGTGAAGGACTGGGCTCATTTTGCTACCTCAGTCTTCACTTGGTTGGTGCTAACGCCCCGCTCTGTGCCATAATTTCTTCCTCAGATGCTGGGAACTCGTCAGGACATCAGTGACGGTCTGCATCCATGACCTCCATTTCTACCTGTTACAACTAATAGACTAACTAATTAAACTGAATTGCTTTGTTTTGAGACATCTTTTCTGCCTATCTACAGTAATTACTTTACCCCAGAGCCTGGAAGCTTTAGGTACTACGTTACAGTGCTCAGGTGTATTCAACGAGTTGAAAGCAGTCAAAATACTGAGCATGTTATTCTGCAGCTGATGTGTCTGGAAAGCTCTTGCAGGTACTAAGTGCCACTTAGGGATACTGCCAGTAGGGTAGAGTAGGCCGCAGTTCCTGGTGTCAGAAACAGAATAACATTTGTTTTTTGAAGATGACTTTGTGGTAATAGTAGTAATATGGAATTATTATTAGTGCTGATCGAGAGAACTGATGACTGAAAATCTGAAAACTGGCAACTGGTTATCGATGACTGAAGAAGGAAGGAAGGAAGGAAGGAAGGAAGGAAGGAAGGAAGGAAGGAAGGAAGGAAGGAAGGAAGGAAGGAAG
>Ga0065711_1032832_pt1 | contig 26598 bp, 13 predicted proteins | sample Hoacrofraction12_FD_59098 | JGI IMG/M metagenome (GOLD analysis project Ga0065711, IMG submission 59098) | Hoatzin crop microbial communities from Cojedes, Venezuela - Epithelial fraction 12 v2 (version 2) | ecosystem: Host-associated > Birds > Digestive system > Esophagus > Crop | place... | reverse complement strand
GACGGAACTTCCTGTGCCTCAGTTTGTGCCCATTGCCCCTTGTCCTGTCACTGGGCACCACTGAAAAGAGCTTGGCAAACTGGAATTAAAAGAGGAAAAGAACTGAACAAGAATGTAGTAAACAAGCAAGAGCACACAGCGAGTTTGTCACGGCCATTTGAAGCAACCTCGTACGAGTCCTAAGCAGGCTTCACACACAGTGCTCTGGAACTCAAAGCTGCAAGAGCACAAATACTAGAGAAGCAGGGTCATTTTCTACAGATACATGATAAAACATTGCATTTATTTGGCTGCCAGCTTTACTAAGTTAACTTTACTTCTTCACTAGCCTAGCTTAATCAAATGTTTCCCAGCAGAAAACAGTACCTCTCTAGACAGATGGATCATCCAAAACCTTATGCACAAAATGAGGATATCTCCCAGAACTACCACAAGCCTAAAAATATTAATGATTGTTTATAATACTACAGTGAAATGGAACGCAAAGGAAAAGATCCGTAGGTAACTCTCCCACTTTGCAGTCCTAGTGAATTTTCTCAGCTACGCATCCTGTGTCTCATTCACCTCCGAGCGCTTTGCTTTACACATTCTTGTAAAAAAACCTCTTCTGCAGAGGCTGTTCAGGATGCTGCCCTAAGAAGCAGAGCAAGTGCCCACGCTGCTTCTGGATATGTGATACTGTCTAGCACAACAGGGCTGCTGTGAGTGACCACTGTATCAGATTTAATTAAAAACTCCAGGCTAGCGCACAAAATGGCGACAAAGAATGTTCCCAACTGCAGACACCAGGTTTGGCAAGTCAGGCTTTGTTACCAAATCTTTTCATCTCTCTAGGCTGATGAATAGCTAAATTTCCAAACTGTATTCGGGAATTACTGCAGAGAATTCAAAGACATGCAAGGAATGGAGACATGGGGGTAAGAGAAGAGGATGACAAGTAGTCTTGAGTTAAATAAGAGTGCTTTGAAATGGCATCTTAAGTACAAATACAAATGGCCTTAAGATGTGGCTTTACGGATTACACTATCAGTAGAAAAAAGAGTCTCTTAAATGTTAAGTTTTCCCCCAAGATTCAAGTGAGCATTCGTCCTGGCTTCATTCCTTCCCCTGACTTCCAAGATGAAATGTTAGCTCTAACTCTGTTTACAGTCCCTCACTTTAAAATTTCCTATGGCACTGTCAAAGTAACATTTGAATTTCCATTTCATCAACTCAAAAACAACCCCAAGCTTTGGATATATTGGATACAGGGATTAAAACTGTGTACTGCTTACGTGTCTCCCAGTTGTTCTGTCTATAACAAAGGGATTGACTCTGCATGATTCTGAGATGTCAATTATCTAAGCTATAAAGTAACACTAACAGGACTAGAGCGTGCTGGGAGAACTTGATCAAGGCTGTTTTTCTGCAGGATATGTAACCACAATCATGGCAATGCCCTCACTTGCTCCACTCCCGTCTGATTATGGTGCAAGTCACTTAATACGGCTAAAACACCAACAGAAACATTTTGTACCTGCTTTGCACAAATGTTCAAGCTGCATACATTCATCTTCGCAGCATTAACAATGTTTTGAGCTGTTATGACCCTCTTAGACCCAGCCCCCCCAGCTCTGCATATTCCTTCTCCTCCCAGTACTTGCACTAATAGTTGGGTTATGGCAGTCGTGTGCTCTAACACAAATAAATGAAATGATCTGGGTTAAGAGCATTTTTCACAGCTTTTATTTAGAGTCTGATCCCTTCCCTGATCCACTTTAAAAATCTTCTGCCATATCCTATAACAATGGCACATCTGAGAGGTGGCAAACTCTGAACTTGATACTTTGAGCTGATACACCCAGTAGATTCCCGAGACAGTTATAAAAGTAAGAACAAAGATCCTGAGTCACTCTAGGTTCTCTAGAGAGCAGATCACTACTGCTCTTGGGAGGCATCTGTTTAAATGCACAGCAGTCCAACTCTACCTTGAATATGTGTCCAAACTTTTATCATATGCAGTTACTCTAGTGGTCCTAAGATATTAGAGGATATGAGTAGCAATAAGAGCTGCCAACTTGGATTAAAAGGGACTCTGTCTTGTCTTGTGCTGCACCTTGAAGTGTATGCATCTAGGGAGTGAGGATGACATCAAGAAAATTGTAAAAACCTTGCATCAGCTAATATGCCAACGGACTTCAAGTTACTCCAGAGACTGTATTTATATTGTTCAATAAGGAGAAGCAGGAACCAATACCCAGCTCTAACATCAGGTTTTGCTTATTGGTTCATACCCACACTGCTGACAGCCAGCCCTCTGTAAAGCAGACTTACCTTAGAGCTTGCTGAAGTGGGCGAAAATAGAGTCCAGAAGAGACTTAATAAAGCAGCATGGACAACCAAGAGTCCTTGCTCGATTGCCCTCCCTCGTTTCCCAGACGTCCTTTATTTAGCAGTACAGATGGACTAATAGTGTATTCATGGTACTTAGACCATTCTAGGTGTGTTAGGGAACCATCAGTCAGCAGCCACTTCTTCCTGCAGAACAGCTTCTAGCCCTTGCTGGAAGGTTTTATTCGAATTGATTTGACTGGGATAGTGTATCATCAAATCTCTGGCACTCACCATCTTAGGCTTAGTCTTGTTACTGCTGAGTCTAAAGCATGCTGTCTGCTAGTATTTCAGAACAGTGAAAATTCAAGTATTACTTGCAAGCATAATTATTTCAAAACAGGCAACAAAGACACAAAGCAAAATCAGCTGTATTTGAAGTCTTCTCCTGAACAGTGTCCTGTTTTCTTTCTTTGCTGAGCTCAGACTCCTTTTGCAATTTTTGCACTTCCCTCAGACTGAATGATCAGACATCCTAAGACCTTGATTCATTTGTCTGTTCTTTCCTATATTTCACTGTCATTTTGTATCAAGTGGAGGTGGAGAGAGAGGAAAGAAGGGAAGCTAGAAAGATCACTTCCTTATATTACTTGCAGTCTCCTTTGTTCCTCTCCTTCCCTTGCCTCTGTTAGCACAAGGCTAAATTCTCCCCAGTGAGCATACAGTGACCCTTTGGGGATCTGTGAGGAGCTCTGTAGAGCTGGGAAGCAGGTGCCATCACAACCAAACTGTGCTGCAACAAGAAAAACATTTAGCAGAGAGCTGACACAGTGTTGTGCCTGGCTTGCCACAGTGCCTCGTGGAGTTTCCTCTGCTTTGTCAAGATGCAGAACTCCAAAACCGTATGAAAGTCAGCACGTGTTGCTGTGTGGACACAGAGCAACAGAGGACAAACCTCTCAATACTATTTCAGGTCAGCTCAAACAGCCATCAAAGAGCTGCTTCTCACTGCAAGCGAACAGGACTGGTTCTTAACCAGGAATGATGAATTTTCCACCCCCTGCTGTTTCTCTCCTCTGCTTTCACGTCTGTGGTCTTATCTGGAACCGTGCACTTGCACCATGCTGTGATAAAAGGTTAACATAATAAGTAACTGGCCAACCCACACTGCTGGCAACATCTCAGGAATGAGTCATTCTTTCTATAGGAGCCATTTCCTTTAAAGTGGAAAGAAAAAGAATATAATATAGAAATAAGGAACCAGTCACTGGACTTTCCATAAATAATATTTCCTCCTCATTTTCTTTCACCAATTGACTTGCACTTCTTGCTTTCTCCCTCTGCCGCCTAAGTTCCCAGCTCCTGGTTCTAGTAATTTGTCAATGAACTGCGAAAGGAGCAGCATGAGTCATACCAAGCCCGGACAAACAGCAGCCTATGGGGAATCTTCTCCCTCTCCAGAGGGGAAGATTTTATTCCCTGGCTTTAAAAGCTCATTGCAATTAGAAGAGGAAAGGGGAAAAAGGCTGTTCCAAACATGATGTCAGTGTTTCCACTACTTCATAGGGAAACCACGTCCATCTCTTATTTTAAAGATGAAATATTAGTGCTTATTTTTCTGTCAGTCGTGTGTGTGTGAGGAAAGGGGAGGCAAAAGGGATAAGGGTTTGCTCGCTTCTTTTATCTAACTATGAAAATATCAAGAGCCTGCATCAGCTGAGAAGTAGGAAGCAGCTGGAATATATCTGGAGAGAACACAGCAGCCAAGCAATGTCCGTCATGGAAAGCTCCCTGCACTGAAGAAATCTGGATATAGCTGAAACTCCACAGTTCTCGGGGAGCCCTTATGACTTCCTAAAGGGTGACATGAAATGGGTTTGTATTTGTAGGTTAGTCAAGGGTTAAAAAGAAGAAAATTATGTAGGTGCACAATGACTATGAGTACAGACTATTGAACATTAAAAATATAGCTATTTTCCACACCCCTAAGACTGATAAAAATAGATGTCAAGAGTGTGATTAGGATATAGGTTACATACCTGCTCCGATCAAATCTGAACACCTTGTTTCTCAGACACCATGTATAATTTAAGGGACTGGTTCTGTCTGGTAAAAAAAGGAAGATGCATGACAATATATGCTGTCATATAACAAAAGTTTGTAGTGCAGCATGCTGGTAAATGATACAAGCCTAGGCATACCAAAACACTGCAGCATCTGCAGTCCCCCTGGGCTGCTAATGCTGTGAGGAACCACAAAACTCAAGGCTGATGGAACAAGGGGATCCAACAGGTCTACAAACATTCAAACATCAAATTTTGGGTCTCTCTTGAGCCCGAGATTGCTGATTATTTGCCCATTTACTTCCAGGGGCATCACTTTGTTTGCCAAGAGCAATGGGTATGCCAAATCTGAAATATCTTCTAAGTTCCAGCTTCGTAAGCGACCAAATGTCACTCCTTGTCAGCACAGTCTTCAACCACGTGCTGCTCTTTCCTTCACTTCTCTCCTGTGCCTCCAGAGCAGCTTCCCATCATGTCCCACTTTTGCTTGTGCTACCGTATTCAACAGCATCTGCCTTAGGCTGGCAGTTTGGCTACATCCAAGAGGAAGCAGATCCATGGATAATCCCCTCTGCACTGTTTCTGTCTGGTGCGCGTGTGCTATGAGCAAAGTGTAATAGTACAAATAGACATTAGTTCAGTTAGTGCTTAGGAAAAGGCAGAAGTGCCCGCAAATAGCATCACCTTTGTGAACATTTTCCTTCCCTTTTTTGTAAACAGAGTGTAATGCTTAAATTCCTGTCCTCATCTCTTCCCTTTCATCACGCCAAGTTCAGCAAGAAATGTGGTTTTGTTTATAGAGGTAAGGAATTAAATCCATGTCTCAGCTTGATCCTATCTGCCGCATTCCATTAAATATCATTCGTTGGACACTAGGAACAAACAATAGAGGGATAAAGTCTCTCTCCAACGTTCACACCAAATAGAAATTTGTGTTTAGCATTTTTGCACTTACAGATTGTTTTTCCTCATTTTGATAGCGACTTTGCTTCTTTCCATATAAACAATACTCAATAATCCTCTCTTTCTTTTCAAAATGGCTTCTGAAATCAGAGGTGATGTCCTGCCTCTCAGGGCAGCAGCTGCGTTGCCTTGCCCACTCCAGGAGGAGTAACTGCAATGTATGATTTTCACTTTATTATGCTATAAATTATGAAGTCATGGAAGACTGTCAGAGAATGAGCCACACATCCTTGCAGTGTAATACGGCCTCCACAGCCATCCCAGTGGACACTATGCTACAGGAAAAGACTTGGAAAAAGGGGAAAAACATCTTTCCCATCAGCAGCTGGATTCAGACACTACCTGTGGCTCAGTCTGCTGGCTGATTCAGCTTTCTCTTGTGGTTATAGTGAAGTAACTCTGGCTAAGATAGTGCACAGAGGACATTAAGCCATTTGCTCAGAAAATTTAATCAGGCACAATATGATCCATTGTCCTCTGCTTGCTTTATACAAATGGAAATCAAAACCAGCTTATAGCAGAGGTTAAAGAATAGACATCTTGCACATAGCTATTGCCATCAGTGAACAAAATGTAGCAGTCACATGGAGAATGGTAGAGTAACTATGGAAAATATGTGCAGTTCTAGTCTTGTAGTGAAGGGAAGGATCTGTTTGTGGGATGCAGCAATTCTAGCTTGCTGAGATGCCATGTCACTTAGCCTTTCCAGGCTAAACCTGTCTCTAGGAAGACAGCCAAGCTCAGGGATTTCAAACTCTTCAAATGGGTAATCCTATCTTACAGGAGACAAAGCCTGTACTAGTAGATCACCTCTACTCTCATTTACTATTAACAGGCATCCCAGGTCAACTTCTGTAGTGCCACAGTCATATTAAGACAGTTTTCCATAGCTATTTAGCTCTCCTCATATAGTTTAGCATATCCTGAAAACAAATCTTAAATACAATCTAACAGATCTTCCAGAAATGCCACTAGAAGTGCAAGGCTGAGCAGAAAAAAAAGGATGACCTACTGGCACTTGAACAGGGGAGCTGGGATGTGGAGCAAGAGAGCTCTTCCAGGCCATGTGTAGTACAATGGAAGTAGTAAAAAAGAGGATGATGAAGAAATGGGAAAGGAGGAAGAGCATCTTAGATCCAGGAGAGAAAGAAAAAAAGAGGCACAGGGTAGATAATGGAAATGCTCATGTATTCCAAACACCAAAACCTCTCATGTTTTATCCCTTCCATCAAATGAGCCAGAAATCAGGTATTCCATTAACCTTTTTGTGTTTACTGCCACTCAATTTATCTCCCAATGTTTTTTTTACTACAACTACAAAGAGTCATCAAATGCAACACTACAGGAAATCTAGTTACTTCATTCTATACAATTTCTATCCAGGACAAATTAGATTTTTTTTTTTCCCCCCTGTTATTGGATATCCAGAAGACACACAGTCTGAAAGAAAAGCTTATAGAATATAGGAACTGGTATGGCACAAAAGATGAGCATTAAAATTCTGCAGGGTCTGAATGCTTAACCATGCACTCTGTTCAAATCCTCTGATCCTGGTGTGGGAACTATTGTATTCCTAGTTCCTCAGGAACATCATTCAGATTTGTTTTCTCCAGGAAATCTATTTTCTGTCATACACACACACACACACATATATGTTTGCTTGTGACTGCTGCTTCTGATCCTCCATCCTTCCAAGTCCTCTATATTACATCCACCATGTTCTTGAGAGCACTCCAAGTCTCTGTGGCCTGTTAAAAGCTGAAGTCTGCAAACCAGTCTGTGGGAAGCTGTTCATGCATAAGGGGCAAACATGCTCACTAGGAAAACTCGTGTCGAAACATTAACGCCAGACCAGTTCCATGCAGAAGTGTGTAATTAGTCCGGACAACTAATACTGGAAGCTATTTGCCCGGCAGTTTGGGGGGTTTTGAAAGCCATAACAAAGTTACAAAGTATGAAAAGATGAAGATGAAATGCTGTTTCAAATTATCAATTCACTCTCCTTGAGGGTGCGTACATGAGAATGGCAACCCATTAAGAAACAAGAACCAGCTGAGTTTAAACAAAACTCAAATCATGTGACTTTTTGCTGAACAGTGGTGATTACACAATTGTTCTGTTATATAAGTAAGCAGGCTATGTTGCCTGCAAATAATCAAGTTAAAATCTTGAAGGTTCAGAGCTGTAAACATCCTTCTCATTGGGAGTCCAAAGATTTTTTTGAAAGAAGGATGGATCTCATTATACCAAAAATATCTAAAGTGATTAGATTTTGTTACAGTTAACATCTTTGCCAAATCTCCTTTATAAACCTTATTTTGTTCTTAATGATAAACAAAAGCCAAATACACAAATGTGGTAAACTTTATTGCTTTCAGAAAGATGGGCACTATGGTGAAAGCTTCTTTTTCCTGAATTAGGACAATTTCATTTTTGCAAGGATTTGCTGTCTGAAATTGTTAGAGACTTTTAGTTATTTTATCTTTTCCCCTACACACACAAACACATCCTGTCTAGCTTTATCCAACTGTTGTAAAGTGTAGCATGAAAGAAAGCAGATAAAGTTCAGTAGTCCTAAGAAAACCTAGTGTTTTCATCTCTTTGTTACAGTCCAGAAAGGTGCTCTAAGAACCAGCTGGCTGCTGAACATTGCATTCAGGGACCTAAATGCAGCCTCATAGTGTGACCCCAGTGCACTTACATTCAAACGAATCTGGACAGAGCTTAGATGCACAAATGTGTAACAGACATCAAAAGCAGTATTTTGATTTCGTAGACAAAAAAATCATAATTCTGACCCTGCATATCACTGACATTCAAATAAATGAAAAAATCTCCCTGTAACAGCCGGCATTGATTCAATAGCTTTTTCTTCAGCACAGTCCAAAAATCTTTAAGTGGTCATACTAATCCTAGTAGTAAGGAAGCAATTCACAATCTTTAACACCACTCTAGTGTACCAAAGCGATATACCACCCCTGCTGTGTGCAGATCTGAAGCAGAGAGGTGATATCTTACTCAGGCTTGAGTTATCTTAACCTTATTCCTACACACTAGATCACCTCACAACCTTTTTGACCAGCTGGAATCTGAAATAAGCTACCAATGTCTCTGCACAGAGAAGCAATAATGCAGGCTGCAGACACTCTTGTAGGATGGTCCCAGCTGGTTCAGCAGGTACACTCTGCAAAACTGAGCTTCAGCTCAGGCATTATCATGAAATCATTATTGACATCAGCTCAGAAAGTAATGAGCTAACCCTCACGAGGTTTCACTCATCTCTGATTAAAATCAACAGCAACTGGATACCTAAACAGCTTGTAGAAGTAACACAACCAGCTTAAAAAAGAAAAAAAAAAAAAACAAAAACAACTCAAAGAACCATGTCAGGCAGCAAGAAATCATAGAACAGCATTCCCAGTCCCCAATATTCTCTTTTCTCTAAACTCAGTAAAGCCAAAATTAAAATGCAGCCTGGCCCCCTTTTCCACAGAACTTTGCCCAGAGTTTGTTAGACTCTTACTGATCAGATCAGTGATCCCAGATTTGCTGCTGAAAACAAAATCCAGACTTTTGAGATTCAGGCTGAATGATTTGCACAGTTCCCCTAAATAGAGCTTTCAGAAAACTGCAATAAGAGTCATATAAGGAGTAAAGCCTAGACTAACACATATCTCAGAAAATGTGTTAGGAAATGTGTTTGGTTCTGATGAGCTTAAAGAATCTTGAACATTGAGCCAAATCTGTTTAATCTGGAAATGATGCTGGAAATCTCATAAAGACCAGCTTTCTTGAAAGACGTGTTGCACTTCCTTATTTTCATGTGGTCAGAAATTACTGTAAGAAAAATGTCTTTTCATGCTATTTCAGTATTTCAGCTTTATGTTTGGGCCAAAGTAAAAGCTGCTTTAATTTTATTTTCACTAAGCTCTAACCAGCCTGTAAAAAGAGGGCTGCAATTAGATTTAGCTTGATATGTCAAGATTTGTTCCATAATCCTGAATACAATAGTCACGCTTTTTGATCTTTTTTCTTATTAATCAACCATGTTTCCATATTACCAGCAAAGTTTTTAACTGGTATGGCCAAAATAGTCCCCTCTTGTCAGGATAATATCCACAAACAAATTTCAGACTCCCATCTTAGCAAAGGACTCCTGCTGACATGCTTCCTCCAGCAGCTAACCGTGCCATTTCACCACCTCCGAGGAGCCACCCTGGCTTTGCCCGCACCGCACACAGCTCGAGAGAGCAGTCACTCTTCCCACAGAGGGAACCTCTTGTTTCATAGCCTGAGTACCTTGTGACTTTGAAGTAAACACTCTCAAGTCCAATTCTCTGGTGCCCATTGACTTTAGTAGGCCTTTTATCTGCCCCAGATGCCTGCTAATGAAAAGAGGTTGCTGCTGCTTCTGCTAAGCCCCAAAACTGAGTGGCAGCAGTGACTCTTGCCAATTCCGGATCTAACTCTAGGAAAGTTGCATTTTCCAACCCCACCAGAAGAAATGCTTGTCCCATTATTCATACATGTGATCTCTTACCAGATGAGGAGGCAGGCTGAGAAAGGGAAAAGCCAACGTTAATATTTGCACAAACCAACCCAGGCCAGAATCAGAACAAGTGAGACAGTATGTCCTTGAATCGTGCAGCAGAGACTAAGCAATGAGAGCACAAGTTTTCCCAGCAGTCAAGGGGCTCCTAAAGATGATTGCTCATGAGGCTTAATGGATATTTTGAACCCTAAGTTCTGTGACCCTGGTGCACAGACAATATAGTAGCAGTGATACAATGATGCCTCAGCAGCACCAGGATTCTGCCTGTATGCCATACCAAACCATTAGGTGCTGGTAATACTATACAGCATCATAAATATGTCTGATACTCATCATTTGCCACCAGGTCCCGCTGCCCGTTTGGTCTGCTCCAAACCCATACCTCCTCTATGCCCTGGCAGTGGGGAGAGGGGGCAGATGGAAGCAGACCTTCTCCCCTGTTCCTTCCCCAAGGACACTTCTCCTGCTCTGGAGCAGAGCTTCCCTGCACGCCAGCTCATGAGGAGCTGACTGATGTGGTGGTAGAGGCTTCTCTTACAGCATGGTGCAATAAGACAGAGAATAATCCTCCTTGCTCTTGTTGCCACTCCAAGAGTATAGATTGCATTCAGATTCTTTTCAATTTCTTTCCCTGAAAATGCAAACTGCAGGCAAAACCAAAGGGATCTTCTGCCATATAGAAGTGTTCTGGTGTTGGGAATGTCTTCTTGTTAATAATATATCTTTTTTAATAAAGGCCATGTTGGAATCACATTGCCCACCTTAGCATGCATAAGCAAATATTGGAGGGAATATTTTGGAAAAAAACTGCTAAAGCTCATATGTTTCCAAAACGACCCCCAAAAAGAAAACACTTTCTCCAGAGAAGGTACAGGATATCCATAGGATATTCTGGGGATTACAAATAAGATCTGAAACTAGGAGTGATAGAGCAGTCATCCCTCTGGCCTAGAGTAAAATAAACTACTCCAACTTGATTTAATAAAGGGAAAGGTCTCTAGAAGCAAATCCATGGCAGTAAAAATGTAGGATTTCCCAAGTGCCAAGATGCTGGCAGATAACATCACAAAATTCTACCTTTGGTGCCAAAGAAATATTCCAGTTAATGAAACATGCAGCTCAGAAAAATGCTAGATTTTGTAAAAGATGCCATGAAAAAATTTGTCCCTTCTAGCAATCTTTCCAATCAGAAAAAAGTCTTTACTGAGCAGGAGACTATTTTACAGTGGAAAGGCATTTACCCATCCCAGAGGACTCCTGGAGCTGAATCCAGAAAAAGGTGCAAACAAGTGACTCGGAACCAGGGGGAATTTGTTCTGGCAAAGCAAGAGCTAGACCACAAACAGATGAGGAAAACATGGATAAAGTAAATGAGGAAGAAGAAACTTTTTCAGTTAATCTTAGGAGAGGTTTAAAAAACTGTTTCAGATGAAAAGGCAGGGGGAAAGGGTTTGTTTTCTTATTAATCCAATTCTCTAGCATAGCCTATCATTTGGCAATATACACAGTGGCATAACATTTGGAGTGGCATTCATCACTGTAAATGTTAGGAAGGGAGAGAACTAGGTTAAAAAAAGGCAGTTAGCACAAGAACTTGATTTTGATGAAATGAAGTTCAGAAGCCTTGCTCAAAGCTTTCATTAATAAATGGCCATAAGTTGGACAATAATATCCTAAGGTTGAAAATAAGAAGGATTTAGCCCATCATAAATAAGGTTTTGAAGCAGCCTCCTCACAAAAGCAGTGAGACTCTGTCTTGATGTGAAAATCCATCTTGACAAATTTATGAATGCCACTATGATATGGATGCCTGACAGAGCCAGAGACTGGACATGATCTTGAAAGACCTTTCCAGCCCTTTTTCCTAGTTCCTCCATCAGCATTGTATCAGTCAGTTGATGTCTATGTTTGCTTTAGCACGGGGCTGCATCGCATTCGTCGCAGCTCCCCAGAATGAAATGATTTCATACCCAGCAGCTGAATAAAAAGCAAAATAATTTTTATAGGAAATGCACCAGCCCTTCTGTCATTTTTGAACTGCAATACCTAGAGACCTATCATCCAGCAGCCAGTGCGGCTTTGTTTGAAACCTTCAATAAAACAAACTTCAGCAACAATTTGGAAAGGTTTCACTGAAAGGAAGGGCTGAGTTTCAGATGTTACACTGTTTCCACAGCTAGATTTCAATTGCCTGTTTCTGCAAAGGTCAGAAATGTTTACTTTCATAGCCTTGCTCCTGCCCATCCCAGAACTAGGATAATTTGTAAAATTTGGATCCATATACCCCTTTGGGCTCCAGCATTCCCCAGAAGAACTCTAGTGGAAGCTAAGTTCCTTACCAAGACTGTGCATAAACATCTTGTTTTTCAAAAATGTCTTTACCATGATCAGTCAGAGAATATGTTTTCTCTTAGTTGGGTAGGTTCTAAATATTTGATAGGTTTTTCTCTGCTAGCACTCTGCTCTCCTCAAAGAGATAATGAAGAGCACCGGATTTTAGCTCCTAGCAGGGCCTTGCAGTTAATACTTCATGACACAAACACTGGTCAGGCACATATCATTTATTTACAATGTGGCTAAGTCAGTAGCCAGACTTTCTACAATAGTGGCATGCAACAAATAAACTGCATCCGGGCTTTCCAAGATATGTGGGATATGATAGGGAGCAGAGGTATACCAGCATCCTGCCAGCTGCTCACCAACCTTACTCTTGATGGTTGAAAATTCCTCCTTTGCTGAACTATTGCCTAGTGCAAGCATAAACAACACACTCATTTCTCCCCAAAAGTAGGGCTTACCCAAAGCAGTCTTAAGGACAAGAATTTAGAAACAATGTCCTCATCAGAATGGACATTAAAGGAAGATGCTGCCTATTTGAGCTTATGCTAATTTTTGTGTATTCCCAGTGCTGCACAACTGAGCTTGCTCTCTCTAGTCTTGTTCATTATGAAGAATCCTTTACAATTTTTTCGTCTCTGCACACATGAGAACAACTCAGTAACTCTCCGATTTTGTGAACATGAACAAATAAGTTCACTACAGCAAGCAGCTCCTGTGGCAGAGAGCTGCCAGCTGACTGTTTCAAATACGTCAGTAAGCCTCACCTCAGAAGGTTTGAAAAGCAATAAATGAAAAGATACAAACCAGTGTTTTGCATAAAATCCATCAACCAGGCATGACCATAATCCCTTTTTACGACCCAGAACACTAAACAGCTCTGCCCACACTACATATGCAGTTTGGGCCTGAGCCCATTCTCAGAGCTTGCCTGTCAGACAGTTCAGTCCTAAAACCCACCAGCCTCAGAGTTTCACAGCCTGAGCAATTCTGTAGGTAGGCCATTTCCTCTTCCATGCATTTCAGGTGGATCATAGACAGGGCTGAATCTGCTGTAGCCCAGTCCACAGCACTCCCAAAGTCTGTCCTTTCTAAGCCTGTCACTGGTGTTTTTAGCCAATGCTACTGTCAGACCAATAGCCAGTTATGCATGGAAGGAGGAAAACGAGTTGGCTTTCGTTTTCTCTCAGTCCTGAAGTGCTTTGGATCGTCCCAAAAAAACTGGTATTTTGGTTGAACTTTATAAGTAGCTTATCCTGCAAGATCAAAAAACAGCCATTGGAGCTGCATGCGTAATCAAAGTCAACTTCAGGCCTAAGGTTAGATTTGCTGCATGAAGATGACCAGCATGTGACAGGATGAAGCTCTAGTTTGGATCTCTTCAGCAAAACACTGGTTTTTATTCACCAGGATGAAAAAACACACAAGACTTGTTCAGATTCTAACACTGTTCTAAGCATGAAGAGAACTGGAAAGAAAATACTCATATGCTGCCCTTTGGGATATAAGAACATCATCTATTTCAGGAAAAAGAAAGCAATTCAATTTTCACCAAAAGCTGCAGAAAACACAAAACGGCATCTTTGCAAAAAACGGGACATGATACGTCAATATTTTAAAAGGCTTTTTGCTGTCAAAAATGTTTTTATTATAGTAAATTCTTCTGTTTGAGAGGGGGATACTGGAAAGGAAATCCACAGAAGGATGTTCTTCATAATATCCCACTGATTTGAAAGGATCAGATTTTTCTCCCCCGCAGATTTAGTACTGGTATAAATTAACTTCATTTCCAAGAAATGTTGGAGACTTCTGTTCTTCAGACTCTCCAGTGACAGCAATTCTACACAACCCTAGGCAATTCAGTGCCTCAGTCTCCTTAGAACATCTTTTATAACATATTGCCTAAAATTTCCTTTCCTGTGATTTGAATTTTTCACTACTATTCTTATTTGTACTGCACATGGAGAACAGTTTAATCTTTTGCAGCTAATTTTCATGTATTTAAAGAACATTATGCCTCCTTCAGTTCTCCTCTCCACATTTAATAAACCCCATTCTTTCAGTCATACACCAAAGGTCATGGCTGCTTGGTTGTTTTTAAACCTTTGATTATTCTTGTTTTTCTCCTCCAGGGTTCCTCCGATTGCTCTTCATCTTTCCTCAAAAGCATTGCCATTAGTGAAGTCTTGCCCACCAGGAAGCAAAAAGCCAAGGATATAGGAGATCTGAAGACAGGGAGCAATGGGACAAATAAAACCTCAGTATAAAACTAGAATATCAGGAGGATGTTTGCTCACAGTACTTCTAGTACAACTTCAAAAACTCAGGATTATGAAGTAAAAGCTCAGGGTGCTTATCTTATCTGAATATGTTTACACATACTTAGCATTGAGTCCAAGCTTCTTTACCAAAGCCAGCTCTGTGAGTTTAAATCCTCTGAAGTCAACAGTAGATGAGGCCTGGCTAAGTCAATCTTTTACTTTCGGAAGCAAGTCTGTCCCATTATCGCTTCCCCTTCTCTCCACTTTTGCTGCTTTAATAATGCAATTAGACTTTCCTGATTTGTGTTTCCTTAAAAAAATAGATGATGAGAGCAGGTATCAGAGTTTCTCTGCTATAATGGTGGGAGGGGTTGAACAGAGGCAAGAAATGCTGTACAACATAGCATCAGTATTTATAAATTGGATAAGAGTGACAAAGAGATGAGATCCAAATAGAAAGGAACATGGAACAAGCACAGGGCAAATGATGTGATCATCTGTTTTTTTATGATATTTAGGCAATCCAGAAAAGCTACAAGGTCAACCCCACTCTATGTATCTAAAGCCAGTATCACCAGATTTCAGAGAAGAAACAAAATGCTAAGGGACTCCGCTTTGACCACAGAATGAGTTTCCTCTCATTACATCCTATTTGTACCTCTTCTGAAAATAAACTCTTCTTCCTCCAAGGAGGCAGATGAAGATTAGGCAATGGAAAATGAAACTTTGTTTAGGGGTGAGGAAATTGTAGGTACCATTTCACAGCAGAGACTTACACATTTATATGAGAAAGATAGGTCAAATTGGATGACATTACCACATAGCTACCATCCTGCTCCACAAACATGTTCGAGAGCAAGCCCTGTTTCATTTAAGCATCACATCAATCATACTGAGCTTGCACTGTGAAAAAGAAGGAAGAGAGGATAGAAAACCATACTTTTCACATCAAGTTCTGCTTTCCTTCTGCTAAAGCCATTCACAGAGGCATCATTCACAGGCTTAGACCCAATTTTGTTTGTTTTTTAACATGACTATGACTGTTAAGTGGAGTGTATATGTGCATACACACTCCTGGAGGAATGCAATTTACAGAGGAGGATTAATGTAAACAGCTATGCAGGCTCTGGTGATCTAGTCATTCACCTTAACAAACCAAGCAGCCTAAACACATCCATCTCCATCAGCCAGAGCTCTCTGAGCTCCCTGTGCGCTACTGCTCCTTATTTCTAAGTTTCCATTCACTGTTACTAAGACATTGATAGATTGATTAGAACAGCAAGAACCATTTTCAGTTCTTTTTCTGAGTCAGAGTGAAACTTGCCTTCAAACTAGCTAGTTGAGTCATTAGCCCCCCCCCCCCGTGCCCACACCCTGACCATAGAAGTCCTTTCCAAGATTTTCTCCTAAGCACGCTTAATGCCAGTTTTACCGGGCTCCTGTTCATAACCTCAGGCCAGGGCTAGGTCACTCAAAGTACTACGCTTTTTCTCCCTGTGCCTTTGTTTGCTCAAGCTGCTGAACAAAAGGCCCAGCCTACTTCAGTAACAGACTTTGGCGGTTTTTTTTTCCCCCCTTCAGCTTTTCAAAGCGACATGTTGCATTTCAGCTTTTTTCTAAGCTAGCTGAAAGATGGGTCAGGGAAAGAGTCTTGATTTGTTAGCCCTTGTACCTGAGCCTGGCAGGCAGTAGTTTTGTATAGCACCTTCCCTAACTTCCCCCTATGCCAGAGATTTACATTTTAAGTTAGAGACAGTCAAAGTACAATTGTATTGTGCAAGGAAAAATTAGACTCATTTGTATGTGGATTATCTAATTAGATCTTAGAGACTTAAACACAGATATGATAATGTTTCACATCCATTTGCACTTTCTTTTGCATAGGAAGAAGTAACTGGGTACCAGGCAGCAGAAAATGAAGCCAATTATCTGTTATTTCTATGCATATTTATACCATATACATTAGGAAAATTGAATTGTCAATAAAGAGATGCTGAACAATCACAATAATAAAGAGGACTGGCTACTATAAAATATTTGATGGAAATATGAGGAGATTTATCAGTTCCAAATGAGATGTGATTTATATGAAAATGAAAGCAGCAGTAATTCCCACTAGAATGCAACAGCTCTCACCTCCTCCTTTCTTCTACAGTATCACCATTACCAATTATTACTTATAGCTGTCCATCACAGATACAGAGGGAGCTCCATTATGCTATGTGCTGTTGGAACTTGGGTGAAGGAAAAACATGTCTTTTCAGTGAATTGTTCCAAACACAATTATACAGCAAGACATGTATAAAAATGTCCCCTGCACCCCAACCAGGGGAGCCTGCTCTCCTTTTTCCTCCTCCTAGAGAAAACAGCAGTTCAATCCCAAGGAGGCTAATCCAAGCCCAGCCCAGCAGCAGCACCCAAACAAGGCACAGCCTGCACCCCAGCAGCCCTAGGGGAACCCCTGCGGGAATCCTCCATCCACTCCACAACATAGCAAGGCAAAGCACCTCTGTACAGGGACAAAGCATTGAATAAAGGGATCCACAGCATTTGCTGCTGCTAGCATTGCACTAAAAGACTGCCCGTCATCCTGCAGCAGCTCTCCACGCAGCCCCCGCACGTCCTGATACACATGGGACCACCACCCCCTCCATGGGGAATCTGGCCACTCTCCGGGTGCTCACAGCAAGGGGAGGGAGGTAGCACCAGGGGAGCCTGGCATCTGAATCTGGATCCAGATTCTGTATTTTGGTTAGGCTAAAGTTATGCTTTTTATGTGTGGATAATAAAGTGCTGTGTACCAGGGAAAGTCCTAGGGATAAGGATTCACCCAAGTCACCCTCACAGTTCAGAGCAATTGGGAAAGGGATTTTGGAAGGGGCAGGAAAAAAAAAGATGCCCTTCAGATGTACCTTCTGGGGAAGAAGGAGCCACTTGGATTCATCTCTTAAGATATTTTAAGTCGTGGAGTCAAATGCAGCCTGTGATGTGAATGCTGAGGTGGAAGCTCTAAGGACAGCAAGCCTTGTGAATGCATCCTGGGGGGGCTTACTGCCATACTACTCCTGTATTTTGCCTTTCATCTTCCAAAATACAAGAATGTGAGGATTCTCTATTTCCCTCAGCAGTCCGCTGCATATCAGATCTCTAACACGTGCAGAGTCATTTGAATGTGTCCCTGAAATATAAAATTTACAGCACATATGCAAGCCATCTGTTCCTGCGTGCACATTTCTGACAGAGAAATCGCATGCAGAGAAAAGATAGCCTTAGGTAAGTGTCTGTAGCTCACACTGGCCCTGAAGTCACTTCAGCTGTCAAAAAGCTGCTAGGCTCCCAGGACAGCACATCTTACAGGCAAGAAATGCACCTCCAGAAATTACAGACTTCATCAGCATTTGCATTTCCTTGGGGAACTCCTCAGTATTTGGCTCTGGGCCTCTTGTGCAGCCAACAGACATCGTGAGTTTTGTCTGCACATAGATCAAGGTTATTGCTCAGGTTTTTGGGTTTTCAGTCTGCCCTGGCTGGTTGATGCTCTTTCTCTACAAACTGCAGCACCCTTGAAAGTGTTCAACATTAGGGGAACTCTCCAGTTTTAAATATAACTTTACTTATGATTTATACAGAATGTAATTAAACCAAAAACGGAACCCTTCAAATAAACACAAGCCAAAAAACTGGTACTATAAACATGCTGTGGGCTTTCTGCCTGCTGGTCTCTCGAGCCAAGCTGCTTTATTTGCACACTGGGATTCTTAAATCCAGATGTACACTAAAGACACATTCAACAGTCTTCACAGGGTGAACCGTGGATCCCTGTGGTATCAAACAGTGATCCCTAAAGAGGGGTTTATATTTATCTGTACATTTGGAAAGGACAAATGTAACCACTGTGGGCCACCCCACACCCAGTTTTTTTTAGTGCTAAATAAGATATGGCAGAGCTATCTGCTTTTTGTTTCACTCCATGGTTATCTGAATCCCCTCTCTATCCAGTAAGGAGATCCTCACTACCTGAAGTTCTGCAAGTTCAATGAAATAGATCACTCTTGAAGTGCTTGTTTCTTCATTGACTGTAATACAAGCCAGGCATTCCACTTAGACTAAATACCTCACTTCTGGACAGTAAACTGAGGTTAATCCTGTCTTGTGCACCAAGTATCTGCAGTCCTTGGCTGTTCATTTGTGAAGTAACATTTTTGGGCTAAGGCAAGATACACCATTAGTATAAACCACATGAACACGCAAAGGCATGAATGAGCAAACCCTGAACAAATTCCAAAGATATCTCACCAAATTTTGCAAAAATATCTATGAATATGTTTTTGTGGAATTAAAAAAATCATGGAGATTAAAAAATTTTTAATGATGACAATGATTGTTCTTATCTTAGTTTCTCTACCTTGCTGTATGCTATACATGACACTATAAGGTGAATGAATGAACCAAAACCTTATCCTGAGCTGAAAGAGAAGGGAACAGAGGCATTTGGATCTCTTGAAATACAATGGGACAACCCGTTTTACAGCTTCTCCTCCTTGTGTTCCCCAGTGAGTACCAAGACAACCACGTAGGGAGACAGATGGTTTTTAAGAACAGGGACAGATGAGGTAGTCAGATGAGACAGAACCTAGGCAGCATTTGTAGGCTTCATCTTTTAGAGTCCAGCCATTGATTCAGAAGGGTATTCTGTAGAATCCAGTGCCAGCAATGACCTGGGGTCTAAGTCACAGGAGTCAGGCAGTTCAGTTTGCATAAACGCCTTGCCAAGACCTGGCTGAAAGGGGTGTGCAAATAGCACAAAAGAGGGGTGCCTCAAATCTGCTAAAAAAAAAAAATCTATGACATATTTTCTTTCCTTAGATGTTTTACCCTTGGTCTTAGCGTTCTGAGTAGAGTACAAATGAAACTTCTGCAAAGTGTTGCTACTCTACAATTACAGAACTGTGAATTTCATAGATGGTCCACAGGCAGCTTTGTGATGAAAAGTTAATACCTCCCCTGTTTCCTTAGGCTACCCTAGGAATAAATAGGGGAGTTACATCCACAGCGGAAGGTGCATAAAGATTTCATTCCTAAACATCATTTTTGTTGCAAATTGGTCTTGTTTAGTTCTTGCCCACAGTTGGTTTTGCCCACTTATTTCGATAAGTTTGTAGGAAAATCCCTTCAACAATTTTTCAGTTAGAAGAAACACAATTATTGCCACATACTTCCCCCCCACAAATACCTTGTAAACAGCTGGATCTTTTAAGCACAAATGTTGGCCAGGCAATAGCCTTGTCAGGGGTGTTTGGAGAATTTAGACATGGCTACAGTGAGTCAGTGTTGCTTTGCCCAAGCATTAAAAAAGAATTAATCACACAACTGCCTTAAGTCACTAGATTTTTTTTCTTTTAGCTTCTGAAAATTTAGAATTCACATGTTCAAAATATTTCCCTACAACTATAATGCCTAAAATCAGGGAAGAAAATAGATTATAATGTTCAAATACCATACTCCAACAGTTGGGGCTATAAGGCAAAACTCAAGTATTCAATGTGTGATAAATTACAAGAGCAGGGAACTTAGATGAATTCAGTTGGTAGAAGAAAAAACAAGTTAAATGCTGAACTTCAGAATACCGTTCACGCCACAAGTCCAGAAGTTTGACTGCTTATTTAGTGGTTTAGTAAAAACCCGTCACACCCATTCTGCCACACAGCCCATACTTAAAGCCTATGAAGGACAGAGGGAAGAGTTACAGGAACTCCTTCTGTAAGAAAAACAGTGCAGGGTTTATATCTGGCTAGGACAAGGACACTTGGCAACACCATAAAGGGTCCCCCAACTAGCAAGGGAAAAAATGCAGTAATAATTATGTTGACACAGTTGCAGTATGGAGAGGCTTCCAGTACAAATGACATTTTCATACTCGTTCAGATAAATGCTTTTTCAGATAACAAGAAAACTTTTCTTGCTATCTTTTGCTAGTCGTAAATTCAATAGGGTTTTTCACTGTCTCCCCTTCTAATTTGTGATTTAGGAGGAAAACACTGAGAGGATTTAAAATTTCCATTTGCAGTGGTTGAGCTACAGTAAGAATTTTTCTCTCTGAAGTTGGTTAAATGCAGGGACCAAGAAGAAAAAGAAGGCTTTTCAGGGGACACTGAAGCTCTTTGCCAATGCACCTTGAATTTAACAGGTAGTTTAGGCCAGAGCAGTTACGGAAAAACCTTTGAAAGTTTACACAGCCATTTAACCCAGAGCTGGTGATGACGAGCAGCCCTCAAAATGTCCCTTCCCTGTCTGAAAGGGGAGACACCGGTGCACCTGCACACAGCACAGGAGAGGGGACGAGGGAGGACAGAGCCACCCAGCCATTTCAGTCTGAGGTGGCAAATCCACACTTGCACTGTGAAGATATCAGAGGACTGTGAATATTGAGGTGGGGATTTTTCTGAGGTGCAGCTTTCAGCATTCCAATCAGTGTGCAGCAGGGCCAGGGGCTCACTTGGGTGGCAGCAGGATCAGAGACAACCTGGAATGGCCACAGGGCCCAGCGGCAGAGCAGGAGACCAGCACCCTGCAGCATGGCTGGGCAAGGACTGAGGGCCCCAGGCAGCAGGGGGGCTGGGAGGCCCAGGGTGGCCAGTCAGGGCTGTTAAGGTCTCTTGGTGCCCTCAGGGCATCCCCCACAAGGTGAGGAGCAAAGCCCAGGCTCTGGAGCAGTTTAATGGCTTCAGGGTATTAGGGGCTACCTCAAAGGACAGCAACGCCAAGTACTGAGCAGGGGATCCAGTCAACCATAGGGCTTTCAGGAGCGCAGCACTGGGCATCAGGTGGGGGCTGTGGGGAACCCAGAGTCCCAGGCCAGGCTGGTCCCTCAGGGCCCCAGTGCACCCAGCTCAGGGCTCCTCATTGTTTGAGCTTGCAGGACAGGAGCTGCACAGGAGAACATGGCCACCAGGGCAGGGCCTACCCCAGCATACCTGAGGAAGGCAGCAGGACCAGCCCAGGGAGGGCAGCCAAGATCCCACAGCATCAAGGAAGCTCACAGTGATAACAGCAGATCCAATGTCCAAGTTTGCCAGGGCAGAATCCAGAGGAACAAAGCAGCACACAGCCCAGCACAAACCAAACAACAGAGAAGACAGCCCCACATACAGCCAAAAGAGAACCCAGCAACTACCTCTGGGCTTAAATACAGCCGTGGCATGGCTGTGGTCAGGTGGGACTCGTCAGGGCCATTAGTGCTCTCCTGGCCCTAACAGGGTTGTTGTGCTACCAGCTGTGATAGGAATGTCAGCGTCTCAGGATTTGGAGTTTTTCATGGCACCCCAGCTCCCAGACCTGACAAGAGGCATGAGAAGTTCAGCCGCTGTTACCACGCATCTGTATTTCCCCAACCTGGATGTATCTGGAAGAAAAATCAAAGATGTCTGGGTGCATCTAAAAGGGAGAGTTACCAAAACAGAAAGTAAGCAGTCTTTTGTTTTTAAAACAGTCTGATGATTTTTGGAAGTTTCAGATTGGCAGTATTTGCAGTAGATTAAATCCATCCATGTTTTTTCCCCTCTTTTGTTTTTCTTTTGTGATATTCCAGCATCAGAAACACTGTGCTCCAGTAGGTGCCAGAGGCTGACACCGATTTGGAATCTAAAAAAACAAATGCCTTAAGTTTGCATGTCTGCAATTCCATTTATGTGTAAGTTGTGGGATAGGCAGGTTTTCAGTATACAAAATTATAACAGCCTTCCCCTTTCTCACTCATGCAGGGGCTGAGAAATACTGCTTTGATCTTTCACTTTGGTCTTGTTACTGAGACTGCTGCACAGTATTTATTTGATAAGTTTTAATTTGCTTGTAGTCCAGCTTGCTATTTATGTTTCTCTTTAAAACTGTTTGCAATACACTGAAAAAGTTCCCTTATTATGTGTCTATACAACACCTAGGGTGTGACAGTTTTCCCTGAAAAGCCTTGCAATCATCAGACCCTTCTTGAAGTTAACAGAGGCTATGGCAAGTGCACAGGTGAAGATCTAACTTGACTCTTTCTAAGGACTTCCACCACTTTGCCTCTTCTACTATGCAAACCCTACATAACTGAGGAAAGGGTTAAAAAGCTCATTAAAAAGCTAGTTGGCCTCAGTCAGTGGTATCAGAGGCAAGTGTTAGGGTTTTCCCCTTTTGATTTGCCAGTAGAGGACAAAGCTTAGCCTAAAAGGGAGTAGGAGAGCTGTCTGGTGGTTTCTGGTGAGAAGACTTACTGCTGAAGTCCAAGAAAAACTGTATTATGGCATGTTCTCCCTGTAGGCTAAAATGATGATTATTAATGCAGCTAGCTGCAGTTCACTGTGGCTTGTTTTAGTCTATACCTTGTTGAATCATGTCCATCTGTTTTGTGCTGAGTTTTTGGGAGTCTAGAGATGTGGAGTGGCCTCCAGTCTAGAAAGTACTGACTGGCTGAGAGGATGGGCTGGAAGAAGAAGCTTTTCTGCTTCATTGTGAAGTACTGAGACAGGCCTTGGCCTCCTGCAGAAGCAGTTGTGCTGTTTTGAAGCTGACTTTTTTGCCTTTCTAGGAGGAGAAAAAGGATTAAAAGGAAACAGGAGTGGCAAGTAGCATAATGATGTTAACTCTGGGCTGCTGTGATTTGGTGTGTGTGGGGGTGCTAACTATGGGCATTCTCACATCTGAAGATTAAACTTCAAAAACAAAGGGAGATTGCAATCAGAGGTATCTTAAATCACTTCTGTGTGCTCAGAGGACCTGTGTTCAAGTTAAACCATGTTGTCTGTATATGTCTTTAGGGTGTGCAGAAAGAAATCCAGAGGAATAAATATACCAGCTGAGCTGTGTTGAGTGTGTCAGGGCTCTGAATCTACCACTAGATCTTAATAGCCCCAATCAGCCTCACCTGTGACCCCTACCAATACTCTGACCATGGCCCAGAAAACCTATTTAAGCTTGGGCCTGGACCTTCCTATCCCTTAGAGCTATGTTATAGGTACATGTGTTTTCAGCCTTTTCTTTGGCCCTGCCTCCTCAAAGGACTTTGGACACAAGGAGGTAGGTTGGTCGTCTCCTGGCAGGGCTCTTTATATACACATCCGTGATTTGTCTCCAGTTGTGTCTTTTTCTTTTGGCTCTGTCTCTTACGTGGGCTTTGTGCCTATACTGCAGCCTGGTTTCCAAATCTGTCTCTGGCCCTGTTTCCTTCTGCTCCTGCCTGTGCTCTGTGGAGTAACTGACCCTTGTTGCTCCTTGACAAAGTAAAAGAAATGTGTGCTTTCTAGATGTATTCAGGGACTTCTTGTCTAAGGTGATATGTTTAGTTTTCAATATTTTGAAGCTATATAAGCTTTACAGTGTCCATCATGGTGATGTAATAGTGCATTTAATATGGCTACTGCTCATGAAAAACAGCTCTTTATGCATTTTATTTTTCTCCTCTGGAGACTTGAGGAAGCTGTTTTTATATGTTACTCCTTTCTGCCTGTATTCTTCTTTTTCATTCCTTCCACATTGCATGAGATAGTAGGTGGGAATATGCAGCCAGATAATGGTAATTTATTACTGAACTGTCGGAGTTGTTCAAAAGTCTTTGCAGCTAGTACTATAAATTGAGCATTTCTGTCCTTTCCTTGCCTTTGTTGATCTGAGAATACTATTGACAGGAGGTAATACCATGTCTAAATTGTTTGCAAAATTTAAGTAGCACGTACTGAAAGACGACATATGGAGAAGTATTTTTCTTTTTACCAGGTAGTATTGGGTTAATCAGTTATATCTAGCTGATAGTTATTGGTGTAAGTTTTTGTGTTCTATCTTCCCCAGAGCAAGTCTCCTTATCCCCTTTATTTATGTTGGGACTCCTTGTGATCCTCTTTCCTCCTGCTTTGGGAATACACAGTAGAAATTTTGTTCTTCTTATTTTTGCTTTCTGCGCTTGCTACTTCCTGTGTTTGATTGTATTGGATAAAATGACTTACAAGCATCAATTAGCTGTTAAGCTTTCTAGAATTAGGATCCTGATAAATTCTCATTCTGATACTTTCCTAGGTGCATATATATATCTTGGAGTATTGTTTATAAAGAAACTGGGATGGCACATGTGTGTGTGTTAAAAACCGGAAGCTAATGTTTTGTATATTCATTCTAGGATTGGCGAGAGGGAATCCTGTGCTAACTTTAATTTTTGGGTCAGTCATAACCCAATTTAGGCCTTTACCTCCTTTGGAGCCTGTACCAAAGTACTGCGAGTTTGGTTAAGGGGCCGAGTGCATCCATTGCAATAGTATTGTAGGGTAAAGCGATGTATGTGTGCTGTACTGTACCAAGGTGCAGTTTGAGGAACTTGTCATTCCTCTTTTCAAGAGAAATCCTCTCCTGCTACAAAGAAAGGAGGTGGATGCAAATGGATGCCAGCTCTCACTAAGGGCAGAAAGCATGTTTCTCATGGTAAGAACTTAGAACTTTCAGTCCTGCCTGTTTGCCTCTCTTCATCAAAATGATGTGAAGCTGCATCTGGAGTCAGAATCTGATACATAGTCTGTGTGCTGGGCTAGATGCATGAAGGTATTTATGCCTTCCTGTCTTCTGTATAGGTGCAGAGTGTAAATCACCAAGCTCTACTTCATTAGTCGATAGTTTTGCCAGAATTGGTTGTACTGTATCATATTTCATCAGGTTGGTGGTTCTACTGCTGTTGGTACACGTAACATTAAGCAAAATAGTGCATTAGTGCATCTGAATGTGACTCAGTAGAGAGTATCCTGTCCTCTGAAGCCATAGCACTGTTACTAATAAATTAAAAAAAAACTATCAGTGAACTTCTTGTTTCAAGAACATCTTTCCACAGCCTGTTTGACTATCTTTCTGATGACCTTAAACACAATGGATTAATCCAGCAAGTAGAGTGACCGCTTCCCTCAGGCATGATTATGCAACTAGTTTCAAAGTAGAGTAGTCCATTAGCTTTCAGCTGCATCATTTCTGGGGTATGAGTTGTGTTGAAACTCTCTTTCTAACTATTTAATTACATTTCACCTTTTGGGGCATTTAGAAGAGATGGCAGAAGGCATAGCAGGTTGCTTTCTCTTGGTAGCGTATCATCAAACATGTTCAGGTTGGCACTCTTGTGCTTGTTGTCAGAAATTATCACCTAAAGTCATATTTTAAATTATGACTTTGCAAGAAAGTATTGTGCAGTTGGAAATGTTCCCAGCTGTAACAGTAGCAGAATGAATGCTTGCAACTTTGGATTCCATATTTTTACAGTTCCCTGTTGGATAAAATTCATGCTTTATTGGACATCACTTAAAGGTATACATGCAATAAAATAAGGTACAAGTGGGATCCTAATCAAAGGTTCTTTAATTGCCTTCTGCAAAGTGCTTAATTATTTGTAATGGACACACACGTAGTGTAAGTGGGAAGGAAAAGCTGAGCTTTGAGCCTCAGATAGAAGCTCCCAATCAAATTATTCTGCCTGTGTTTGGAATGGAAAGGAAACCCAACATTTATAACCAAACCCATTTTGAATGTGAAAACAGGAGAGTATGGGCTGGTCTTCTGCAAAACGAAGATTGCTTTCATGAGGGCTGAACTCTCTGTTAAAGAAAACAAACTCTGAAGCCCAGAAAGATGAGGTGCAGAATGTTCTCTCCCCACCCCAAGCTCTTTTGCAGTTATTTAACAATCTGGCTTTGCTCATTCTCATGGAGTTTGATTGAACTTGAGGTAATGCAACGCCAAAGTTGAACAGTTAACTTACGGAAATAACTCTACTGCATTTAGAACATCAACTTTCACTGGAAGCCAGTAGGATAGTCCCTTCAATGTTGCAGGCAAAACCCTTTCAAGAGTCTACAGAGCAAGCATCTGTGAGCCATGTGTTCCTTTCCAGCCCTCCTTGTGCACTATGTTACAAGGCAGATGAATGTAAAGCAGCTATGGGTTTTGATTTCAAAATCTTGGTGGCCTGAGCCCTGGACTGAGTGGGTCCTGTGGTGATACACATATGACAATGTGTAGTCAACGCTGAACTTGAGAGGAAAATCAAGTGCTGTGTGCTGTCTGCCTGAGTTCATTTTTCTAGAGTCTTTTTATCTGTCAGAAGTGTGTG